>Ga0247808_10000066_pt1 | contig 100233 bp, 97 predicted proteins | sample UWRJL089202R1_FD_179914 | JGI IMG/M metagenome (GOLD analysis project Ga0247808, IMG submission 179914) | Plant litter microbial communities from Arlington Agricultural Research Station in Wisconsin, United States - UWRJ-L089-202R-1 | ecosystem: Environmental > Terrestrial > Plant litter >...
GATAGTAGTATAGGGGAATTTTCATGAGCGCAATCACAGTGGTAAAACGCGACGGCACCCGCGAACCATTTGACGCTAACAAGATCAACCTTGCATTGGTAGAGGCTAGTGAGGGCCTTCCAGACCAAATTAGCAAGGTTGTCCAAGTTGCTTCAGAACTTCAATTAACACTTTTTGACGGCATTACGTCAGAACAACTCGATGAAGCGGTTATTCATACTGCGCTCCAAAACGTAAAAGATGATCCAGATTTTGACATCATCGCAACTCGGCTTCTACTCAAGAATATTTACAAAAATATCCTCGGTGAATATACGACCGCCGAAGAACTAAAGAAGCTCCACGAAAACCAGTTCGTCGCCTACCTAAAAGATGGTATTAAAGCAGGTTTGCTTGACGAGCGTATGAACGGCAAAGTCTTCGACCTTAAGAAGCTGGCAAAAGCCCTTGATCCTTCAAAAGACGGACTATCCAAGTACCTGGGTGTTGTCACGAACAAGAATCGTTACGCACTACGCGGCCAAAACAACAAACCAGTTGAGGTTCCACAGTTTACCCACATGCGTATTGCGATGGGACTTAGCTTTAACGCCGAAGACCCAACTGCCTGTGCACTCGATTTCTACAATCATATGGCGAATCTCGACTATGTTCCTGGTGGATCAACTCGTGTGAACGCCGGTGGATCTTTCCCACAACTTTCAAACTGTTTCTTGATTGAAGTCCAGGACGACATGGAATCAATCGCTAAGGGTGTCCGCGATGTCATGTGGATCGCGAAGGGGACTGGGGGCATTGGTATTAGCTTGAACAAGCTCCGCGCCGCAGGCTCTCCAGTAAAGACGACCAATACTGAGTCGACTGGTCCAATTCCATTCATGAAAATGATCGACACGGCACTATTTGCAGTTTCACGTAAGGGAAAGAAGGCCGGCGCGGCTGCACTTTACATGGAAAACTGGCACATGAACTTCCCGGAATTCCTTGACCTCAAGCAGAACTCTGGTGACCCATACCTTCGAACTCGCCTCGCGAATACGGCCGTATTTATCAGTGACGAATTTATGAAGCGTGTTGAAAAAGACCAAGATTGGTACCTGTTTGACCCAGCTGAAGTAAAAGATCTTCCAGAACTCTACGGCGCAGAATTCTCTGAAGCGTACAAGGGTTACATTAAAAAGGCCGAAGCCGGTGAAATGCGCGACTTTGTTAAAACCAGGGCTCGTGAACAATTCCGTCAGATCCTGATCACACTCCAGGCAACAAGCCACCCATGGCTGACTTGGAAGGACACAATTAACGTTCGTGCGTTGAACAATAACACTTCAACAATCCACCTTTCAAACCTTTGTACTGAAATTACGTTGCCTCAAGACAAAGACAACACCGCTGTTTGTAACCTTGTCAGTATCAACCTTTCGGCTCACTTGAATGCCGACAAGACATGGGACTGGGATCGTTTGGCTGAATCATCACGAAGCGCCATTCGCCAACTCGACAACCTATGTGACATCACAAACACACCGGTACCAGAAGCAATGCACTCAAACAATCAGAACCGCGCACTTGGACTTGGCTTCATGGGCTTCACTGATGTGATTGAAAAGCTTGGTTTTAGCTACGAATCAGAAGAAGCTTACGACTTGGTTGACCAACTCTCAGAATTTATCAGCTATAACGCGATAGATGAATCAGCTGAACTAGCTCAGAAATATGGCGCTTACCCAACATTCAAGGGAAGTGGCTGGAGCAAGGGAATCCTTCCTATCGACACTATCGACGAGCTCGCAGCTGATCGTAAAGTAAAGGTTGAAGTAAACCGCAAGACTCGCCTAGACTGGGAATCGCTCCGAGCAAAGGTAAAGAAGGGAATGCGTAACGCAACACTTATGGCTGTTGCACCAACCGCTAACATTGCACACATCGCTGGTACGACTCCTGGACTCGACCCACAATTTGCACAGATTTTCTCTCGCGCAACATTGAACGGTAAGTTCCTAGAAGTGAACACTAACCTTGTTCACGACTTGAAGGAACTTGGGCTTTGGGACGACGTAAAAGAACAGATTCTTATCAACCAAGGCGACGTACAAACAATCGATGTCATTCCACAGAAATTACGCGATGTATACAAGACTAGTTTCCAGCTCAGTCCATACGCTTTCATCGAAGTTGCGGCCCGAGCACAGAAATGGGTAGACCAGGCAATCAGCCGTAACATGTACCTTGAAACCCGTGATATCGACGAAATGGTAGATATCTACAGCGCAGCCTGGAAGCGCGGACTCAAAACAACCTACTATCTGCACGTCAAACCTCGTCACTCGGCTGAGCAATCAACCACAAAGGTGAACAAGGCAGAGACATCAGACGGTGGCGCGCGAAAAGTAGGCTTCGGGTTTGCAAAGAAGCAGGAAGCATAGCCTATGGGTGACGGAATAGATCCATAACAAAGACCACTCAAAGCAAAAATTAACCAAACATGAATATAGTAATAAATAGGGGACTTCAGAAATGAACGCATCAACAATCATCAACGACACAATGACACTAGACGAAAAGCTTGCCGCAATCGACGCAGCGATGGCAAATGCACAAGCAATGGCTAATGACGACGCAGCAGCTCGCGGCTTTGCAGCTGCACCACTTGATCCAGCAGATTTAACAATGTGCGATAGTTGCCAATAACTAAAAGGTTGATGATTATTCCAGTGGTGGTGTAGCCGGAAAACGGCTATGCTTGCCCTTGGTTAGCCGGTTGAATTACACTAACACCAAATACGGGGAGGTATTATGGCAGGAATTTTAGGAACAGGTATTCAAGACGGATTGCTCTTGAAACCGATCAAATATAAATGGGCGATGGATTTGTATAACCAGGCAGTCGCAAACACTTGGTTTCCAAACGAAATCCAACTAGGTCAGGACCTTTCTGACTGGAAGAAGATGAGCGAAGAAGAGCGGCACGCCGTAACGTTCTTGATGAGCTACTTTAACCCGAATGAGCTGTTGGTTAATAAAGCTTTAGCATTTGGTGTGTATCCTTATGTTAATGCCGCCGAGTGTCACCTGTACCTCGCAAAGCAGATGTGGGAAGAAGCCAACCACTGTATGTCATTTGAGTATGTCCTAGAGACATTCCCGATCGACCGCGAAAAAGCCTACGACGCGCACATTGACACCCCTTCAATGGCCCGTAAGGAAGCTTTTGAAACCAAGTTTATTACTCGTATGACCGAGCAAACACTTGATATCACAACAACCGAGGGCAAGAAGGATTTCGTTCGTAACCTGGTTGCCTACAACATCATTCTTGAAGGCATCTGGTTCTATAGTGGCTTCATGGTCGCGCTTTCGTTCCGTCAAAGGAACCTGCTCCGTAACTTTGCCAGCCTGATCGACTGGGTTGTCCGCGACGAATCTTTGCACCTTAAGTTCGGTATTAACCTGATCCTGACCGTACTTGAAGAGAACGAAGACCTGCAGACCGAAGAATTCGCTAATGAAATCAAACAAATGATTATCGATGGCGTCGAAATGGAGGAGGACTACAACAAGGATCTACTTCCTAACGGTATCCTTGGGCTGAACAGCGACTATATCAACCAGTATGTGAAATACTTGGCTGACCGCCGCCTGGAAGAGCTTGGCTTTGAACCACACTACAAGGTTTCAAACCCTGCCAAGTGGATGGCTGGTGCAAACGATACGCTGCAGCTGGTTAACTTCTTTGAAGCAACTAACACGAGCTATGAAGTGAACGCTGGTTCACCTAAATCTGAATAAAAATTCGGTACATTTTACAAAAAGGGCACAGCGGGAACGATGTGTCCTTTTTATAGCTAAAGTATGAAAGAAGTCCCCGGGCGCTCAAAGCGCATCCGGGGACTCTTCAGGTCTGAAACCTGGCGCGAGCTAAACTCGCATCTTGTTCCAATCAATGACCAGTTGGATCTCGGGTGCAGGTCGATCGGGCCGTCGGGTTTGATCGATATCCGGTGCGAGGACAGTCGATGCACTGCCAAGGGGCGGAAAGAAGACGAGATCGAGCTGCTCTCCGAAGGAGAAACCGACGAATCCAGCGAGTGTTGCCGTCTGCGCATCTCTCTGGTTGAAGAATGAGCAGAGGACGTAACGAATATGGATAGTGTGGTTGTGGTAATCGGTCATGGTGGTTGGACCGACGAGCTCAAACTCGTACCATGATCCTGGGTGCGTAGCTATTTGGATTATTATCCCGTTGTATACGCCGTCGTGATCCGTCTCGATCACGCTTCGCAGGGTGTCCACCGAGATGGGCGTGTGTGTCGTTCTGGAAAGGCCCGCGGCCTGTACCGCTAACGTCGTTGATGCAGACATGGCTGTGTCCTTTTCTTGAAGGGAGATTCACTGGTCAGTGAAACAGTAATATCATACCAATAAAAATGATTATGTCAAACAATGCTATACAAAATAAAGTATTAAGTAAGGTATACTAAGAGTATGAAAACGAAACTTGTTATATTTGGGATCACTGGCGACCTAAGTCGGCGTAAACTGCTGCCGGTACTAAGCGAAATCGTGAAGAGTGGTGAATTTGAAGACCTATCCATCATTGGTGTTTCGAGGCGTGACGTCAACGTACAGGAATTGGTTGAACATTCAACAAATAGTACTGTTCTGAATGACCTGACTAAAATATTTACGATGAATCTGGCGCGTGAACAAGATTACATTTTATTGAAACAGTTTTTAGACGTCCAAACCGACGAGCAGGCGCTTATTTACTTGTCGGTCCCTCCGAGTGCGGCGGCGGATATCGTTGATTTCCTTGGTCTCGCCGGATTAAATACTCCGAATATTAAAATATTGTTTGAAAAGCCTTTTGGGTTTGATCTTGCTTCGGCTCAAGATTTCATCGGTCGCACTGGCCACTACTTTAGCGAAGAGCAAATATACCGGATTGATCACTATATGGCAAAAGAGGTGGCGGCTGAAATGATTCGCATCCGCTCTGACACAGAACACCACAGTCACGCGTGGGGGAACGAATCAATTGCTTCGGTTGATATCATTGCATCAGAAACAATCGGTGTTGAGGGCCGGGCAGATTTTTACGAAGAAACTGGCGCCCTCCGTGACTTTATTCAAGGCCATTTAATGCAACTACTGTCGCTTATTCTGATGGACCTAAGCCCACCGTTTACTATTAACGACCTAGCTGATCGACGCTTGAAGGCGTTGCAGCTGCTTAATGTTGCCGATCCTACCCAGGCCGTGCGAGCGCAATACGAAGGCTATCAAGAAGAAGTTGCTAACGTCGGAAGTCTGACTGAAACGTTTGCATCTGTGTCGCTGATAAGTAATGACGAAAAGTGGACAGGCGTTCCGCTGCGACTTATAACCGGAAAAAGCCTTGATCGAAAAAGAAGCACAATTATTGTCCGTTTCACTGACGGTACGCAGCAGGAATTTGATAAAGATACGATTCCTCCGACTGACGCAAAACTTCCGGATGCTTATGAGCGGGTCTTGGTTGAAGCGATTCGTGGTCGCAAATACATATTTACAACCAGCCCTGAGATTCTTCGTTCTTGGGAAATTATGTCACCAATTTTAGACGCTTGGAGTATGATCAATGATCAACTTCGACAATATGCGCCCGGTACCACTGTTGAAGAGCTAATTGGTTAGTTTTCAAACGCTATACCTAGTGTAGTAACATTATTACAACATCCCACATCTAGCGTAGGTGCATAACTTGATGGTACAATAAAATTCCATGGAGGTGAAAACAAACATGGGAAGTAAAAAGTATATCTTTGTAACTGGGGGTGTTCTTTCGGGAGTCGGTAAGGGTATTACCGCGGCCAGTATTGGCGCAATACTCCAAGCGAAAGGCATTAAGGTGTCTATTCAAAAGTGTGACCCGTATCTAAATGTTGATGCGGGTCTTTTGAATCCAAAAGAACATGGCGAATGCTTTGTAACAAAAGACGGGGCAGAGACAGATCTTGACCTTGGTCATTATGAGCGCTTTTTGGATTTAGAACTAACGCAAAAAAGCGCAACATTATCGGGGAAATTATTACGACAACTTATCGATGATGAACGTGCCGGGAAATTTCATGGCCAAACGATTCAATTAGTACCGCACCTGACCGGTGCAATTCAGGATGCGATTGAACTTGCAGCTGATGGATCAGAGATTCATATTGTTGAGATCGGCGGAACGGTAGGGGACTACGAAGGCTTAAGTTACGTCGAAGCGATTCGTGAGTTTGCCGGTCGAGTTGGACGTGAAAACTGCCTGTATGTGCATGTTGTTTACGTGCCATTTATTCAAACAAGTAAAGAATTTAAGTCAAAGCCGGCTCAGAATGCTTTGAATGAGCTTCGTGGTTTTGGTATTGTGCCAGATTGCGTTGTGGTCAGGACTGATGATCCGGCGCCGAATGCGATTGCCGAAAAGATTGCTGCTTTTAGTGGCGTGCAAAAAGATGCGGTGATTTTACTTTCGAATGCCAAGACGGTCTATGAGGTGCCGCTGACAATTGATGCCAGTGGGATTAATTCGGTTCTGGAGCGTTTTACGGGCAACACCAAGAGAGCCGATCTTTCCAAGTGGCGCACGATCGCTGATGCGCAAGAAGCAACTTACGAAAAAACTGTTCGAATTGGGATGGTGGCAAAGTATCTTGATAATGAAGACACCTATATCTCTGTTTTAGAGGCGTTAAAAGCTGCCGCTTGGCAAGAAAAAGTCGGGCTGGATATTGTCTGGATCAATGCCGAAGAAGCTGAGGTATCGGATTTCAAAGCGATGGATGCACTTCTCGTTCCTGGCGGTTTTGGAGCTAGGGGAATTGAAGGCAAGATTCGGGCTGCGACCTATGCACTTGAGCATAAAAAGCCATACCTTGGTCTGTGTCTTGGACTTCAGATTGCGGTGATCGCGGCCGCCCGACGAGCTGGGTTGAAAGATGCCAATAGCACTGAATTCGGTGCCGATACAGAACATAATGTTGTATACATCATGGAAGGCCAGGCTGGCAAAGAGTCAACCGGCGGAACACTTCGTTTGGGTGATTACACCGCCAATTTAACGCCTGGATCACACGTTGCAATGGCTTATGGTCAGACCGAAGTAATCGAGCGCCACCGCCACCGTTACGAGGTAAATCAAGCCTTCCTCAAAGACATTGAAAAAGGCGGACTGTCAATCAGCGGACTTTCTCCGGACGGAAAGCTGGTTGAGTACATTGAAGCGCCAGCGAATCCGTATTTTGTCGCGACACAGGCTCACCCAGAATTTAAGAGCCGGCCGTATCGGCCACACCCCTTGTTCGTTGGGCTTATCAAAGCGGCCATCGCGAAATAATAAGCACAGCTCCTGAGATGGAGCTGTTTTTATGCACCTCTGTTATAATAGGCCGCAATGGAAGAAAAAATTTCTCAGGTAATCACATCACTGTTCGACGTTGAAGTTTCTGTACAGCTAACTCGACCCGAGCCAGAGTTTGGCGACTATGCGACAAATATCGCACTGCAATTAGCCGGTCGTCTTTCAAAGAATCCTCGCGAAGTTGCTGAAGCAATTGCGACGGCGCTGCGCGAAACGGGTGAATATAGTGAAGTCTCTGTCGCTGGACCTGGTTTTATTAACTTACGCGTTTCGGCTCTTTCGATCGCACGGAATCTTTCGTCGCAGTGGAATGATACGTTTGGCAATAACCAAGACGGCAACGGTAAAACGGTTGTTGTCGAATATCCGAGCCCTAACATGGCGAAACCCTACAGCGTTGGACATCTGCGTCCCGGCAATCAGGGCTGGGCTGCGAAGCAATTAATGGAAGCCACTGGTTGGAAAGTTATTACCGACAACCACCTGGGTGATTATGGCGCTCCGCTTGGTATTTGGATTACGGGCTTCCTTACTTTTAGTAGCGATGAAGCACTTGAAAAAGATGGTGTGTATGAATTGGGTCGTGTGTATATTCAAACGAAACAAGCCCTCAAAGAAGAAAAAGAGCGCGGCGATTCAGTGTTGGCTGATCAAGTACAGGATTGGCTCCTGAAATTCGAAGCCGGCGACGAGGCCGCAAAATCCTTTAGTGAACGATTCAACCGAATTTCGCTTGAACACATCCATAATGTGATGCATCGTTTGAATATCTCAACTGAATTTGAGCTTGGCGAAGCGTTCTTTGCACCAATGGGCAAAGATGCAGTCCAGACACTACTAGAAAGTGGCGTGGCTACTCAAAATGAAGATGGTTCGATTATTGTGCCACTCGATGACTACGGTTTCGATGTTCCTTTATTGGTACAAAAATCGAACGGTGCGGCATTGTATGCAACTAGTGACCTAGCGACGATTTTATATCGTGAACAAGAATGGCACCCTGATAAAGTAATCTACGCAGTTGGGGCTGAGCAACAATTTTATTTCTCGCAGTTATTTGCGATGGCTAAAAAACTTGGGATTACGACCGACCTATATCATCTGTGGTTTGGGACAATTGATCAGCTGAACGAAGATGGTGCTCGTGAAAAGATGAGTAGCCGCAAGGGCGTTATTTTGATGGAAGAACTGCTCGATAGGGCAGAGGAATACGCGCAGAAGGTCGTCGAGGGTCGTGATGTCAGCAAAGAAGACGTAAAAAAAATTGCGCTCGGGGCAATTAAGTTTAGCGACTTCGTATCTGATCGCCGAACGAATATCTTGTTCGACTGGGATCATATTTTTGCACTGAGTGGATTCAGTGGGCCATATGTTCAGTATGCGGCCGTTCGATTGAATAAAATTCTTACCGAAAACGGAAGAGGTGCCGAAACGGTCGAAGGATACGATTACGAGTCAGAGAAAGCAGTCATGTCGAAACTTCTTGAGTACCCTCATGTAGTTCGCCTTGCGGCACGAGATATTGAACCGCATCGTATAGCTTCGTATCTCTATGAACTAGCGCGGGAAATGAACCGCTACTACGAAGTAACACCTGTTGCGACTGGTGACGTAACTGACGAGCAAAAGTCAGCACGACTTGGGTTAATCGGTAAAGTGAGTCAAGTCTTTGCGCATGGCTTGAACATCCTTGGTATTGAAGTTCCGTCACAGATGTAGTTTGCTATTACTCTTAATCAGGGTATAATATTATCAAGCGTTTCGAAGAAATGGTTGCCGTAGACATTGTCCCGGCAACGTTTTGTTTTAAACGTACGTGAGTCACGGAACCGTTCCGTGCATTCCATTTGGAGGAAGAGTTGATCGCGATGATGAAGCCCGTTGAGGGTTCCAAGAAGTTCACTGCCGAACAGAAAGAGGAGGCAAGGGCCCGTATCCTTGCAAAGCTCATCGAACGGGGAGAATCTGTCGAGGGCAACTGGGAGGAGATTCGTGCTGAGCTTGGGCTCGACGACATCGACATACCGCTGTTCAAGTCAAGTTGCTGGCACCTTCGGGACGGCGACACCGACCCGGATCATCGGTCCTACATTTCGGTGCGACCCGGTGAGGGTGGCGGTAACGGCATGAGTCGACCGCGCATCATCAAGGCACTAGAGCGACGATGAGGGCTGTGGCGGGGTGCGAATATGCACCCCGCCCGGGCATCCTCTTCCTCCCTTTTCCATTTAAAATGCATTATGATAGATATAGAAATACCTAAGGAGAAATTAATGGCAGACAAGACTCCCGAAAAAAGAGTATCCCGAAAAAACAAATACCTGCTTGATGAAGCTCAGGTAATAAAACTTGCGAAAGAAGGAACAACAAAGCTTGTCGATGTTGGTGCCAAAGAAGCTGGTGGGTTTTTTAATTTCGTTCGCGAACAGGGTGTTGTAGGTCTCGCTGTTGGTCTTGCGATCGGTACTGCTGCCGGAGCTGCAGTGAAGCAAATTGTTGACGGTTTTATTAACCCAATTGTTGGATTTATTATTGGTGGTGTCGACCTTGCGAAGCTTCAGTGGGTCGTGGTTGCGCCGAGGGCTAACGGGACCGGCGGGCTTGTCCTCAGCTGGGGTGCAATTCTTTCAGCACTCATTACTTTGCTCGCGACGGCACTCGTTATCTACCTACTCGTTCACTTCGCGAAACTTGATCGTATCGACAAGAAGAAGTCATAATGACCACTCCTGCAGATTACAAATCAAAACTTACCGACGCTCAGTACGACGTACTGTTCAATAAAGCCACCGAAACGCCATTTAGTGGTGAATATGACCAAACATTTGCGGAAGGTGAATACGCCTGTGCTGCGTGTGGAACTATATTATTCGATAGTAATAAGAAATTTGATGCCCACTGTGGATGGCCGAGTTTTTATGATGCTAAACCGGGTGCGGTTGTATTTCATGACGACAGTACACATGGTATGAAGCGTACCGAGGTTACTTGTGCAACGTGTGGTGGCCACTTGGGTCACGTGTTTGAAGGCGAAGGATTGGGCATTCCAACCGACCAGCGATACTGTATTAATTCGCTAAGTTTAACATTCACCCCTAAGAGCAAGGTACAATAGGTTTAATGAGTAACAAAACCAGTACCAAAATTCTTTGGCTTGACCTAGAAATGACCGGACTTGATCCTATCGAGGACCGCATCATGGAAGTCGGTGCAATCATCACCGATTGGGACTTTAATGAAATCGAAACGTATGAGGCGGCGATTAAGGTTGGTCCTCGCCTGGTTGAAAAAAGAATGTTCAAGGGTCCGTCAAAAGATTTCTGGGAGAAATTCCCAGCAGTTCGTGACGCTTTGATTAAGCAAAACGACGAACAAGGTCGATCTGGCCGAACAATCGAAAACGAGCTCCTTGCTCTGATAGAAAAACACTTCGATAAAGACACGCAGGTTTTGCTTGGTGGCAATTCAATCCACATGGATCGACGATTCATTATTAATGAATGGAATCGTCTGGACGCCCGTCTGAATTACCGCATGCTTGATGTGAGCGCGTTTAAAGTTGTATTTGAAGGCAAGTATAAAAAGAAATTTTCAAAACCCGAAGCACACCGCGCACTGGAAGACATTCGCGGGAGCATCATGGAGCTAAAATACTACCTCGGAAAGGTGAAAGTATGACCCATAAAGACATAGAATCATATATCCTTAGTTTCCCTAATACTTGGCTGGACTATCCGTTTGGTGAAGGCACATCTGTCTACAAAGTAGGTGATAAAGCAGCCGGCGAAGGTAAAATGTATGCTCTTATTGATGACGCCAGTAAACCACTGCGCCTAAGTCTAAAGTGTGACCCAAACCTCGCTGAAACACTTCGTGAAAAATATGAAACAGTTGTTCCTGGGTATCATTTGAACAAAAAACACTGGAACACTATTATTTGTTCAGGTCAGTTAAGTGACGAAGAGATCAAAGACCTCGTTCGACATAGTCACGATCTTGTCGTCGGCGAATAATTTAGGAATCAGTTGTTGTAAAGTTGGTGAATGATTCTTGAGTCGGCTTGAGGTTGTCGTACGCCGATTTTAGGAATGTTTTGAGTTCTGTATTGCCAGTAGAGTTATAAATCTCTTGCATCAGTGTGAGCAGTGTTCCTAGCTGGTAAGCCATCTCACGGGCGTATGTTCGATCAAAGACCGCATTGAGTCTGGCATCTTCGAGCCGTCCCGAAAGGGCGGTGGTTGATTCTGCTTCGACAACTTTAGGGCTCAATTTGGCAACGTTAATGTCAGATGATTTAAGGGGTGTTACAATATCACGATTCGTATTGGTCATATAGAGCTTTAGGTTACTATTTAGGCTACGCAGCTTGCTGCTTTTGAGGTTTTTCTGCGCATCTACAGCGACCGTTTCTGTGGATGTCAGGCGAGCCGAAAGTTGCTCAAGGGCTTCTTTTTTGCCTCCAGCGAATGTATTTACAATTCCCACTAAAATAAGCATTAAGACAACGAGTCCAACAGCGCCAATCACGACTTGTTTAATCCCAAAGCTAAACATAGATTTTTTTGGAGCTTGTGGCGCAATTTGGTTTAGGTAATCAACCGGTACCTGTTGCTCGGGCTGCTGCTGAGGCGGCGGTGCTTGCGGAAAGGGTGTTTGCGGCGGTTGATTAGGATACATACTGCACCAATTTAAGCACAAACAATAACAGAGGTAAAGGGTGCTATAATATACCCATGCAGGACATGAAAGAAGAAGTCCGGTCTCGCCTCAATATTGAGGACGTTGTCGGGGAGTACGTTCAGCTCAAGCGAGCGGGGCGTAACTTCAAGGGTCTTAGCCCTTTTACTGGCGAACGTACGCCAAGTTTCTATGTCAGTCCAGATAAGAATATTTGGCACGACTTTTCTTCAAATAAAGGCGGTGATGTTTTTAGTTTCGTTATGGAAGTGGAGGGAATTGATTTCCGTGCTGCGCTGGAACTCCTGGCTCGTCGGGTTGGCGTTGACCTGGCGCAGTATGATTCTGCCGGTGCCCAGGAAATGGCAAAGCGCAAAAATCGTGTCTATGAAATCCTCGAACTTACCACGCAGTACTACCAACAGAGCTTACTCAAAAACCAACATGCCGTTGAGTATGTCTTTGGCAAACGAAAACTGAGCAAAGAAATTGTCCAGTCGTTTCGAATAGGCTACGCACCGTCAACCGGTGATGCGTTGGTTAACTTCTTAAAAATGAAGAAATTTACTCAGCAGGAGGCGCAAGACGCTGGGCTCTTGAATCGATTTAGCGGTGACTTATTCCGGGGTCGCATGATGGTGCCGCTGATGGACGGGTCTGGGCGTGTGATTGGGTTTACGGCTCGAATTCTTGAAGACGAACCGAATGCACCAAAATATTTGAACACACCTGAAACAATTTTGTATAACAAAGGTCGCCATGTCTTTGGGCTTTCGCAGGCCAAAGAGGCGATTCGCAAAGTTGATTACGCCGTGATCGTCGAAGGTAACCTCGATGTAGTCAGTAGTCACCAAGTTGGCGTGTCTCAAGTTGTAGCGACGGCGGGAACAGCAATGACCGAAAACCATCTCAAGGCATTGGTACGTTTGACGCCGAATGCTCGCTTGGCATTTGATGGTGACGCAGCGGGACTAGCGGCGACTGAACGCGCCATCCCTATTGCCCAGACGGTCGGGATCGATTTAACGATCATTAGCCTCGGCGATGACGCTAAGGACCCGGACGAACTTATCCAAAAAGACCCGACGCTGTGGCAAAAGGCAATCGATGACGCCGAACCAGTCGTCGACTGGGTGCTCAAGCAGTATTCAAGACGAGAAGACCTATCGACCGCGGTAGGGAAGCGTAAGTTTACGACGGCAGCGCTCAGAGTTGTACGCGCATTGCAGGATCCGGTTGAACAAGAACATTATTTGCAAAAAGTTTCGACCTACACCGATTCATCGATGGATACGTTAAAAGAAAAGCTAGCGAGTACCGACGAACCTGATGAAAAAATACTCAAAAAAGTTGCGCAATCGGTTGAGCCGGTCAAGGTTGACCCTAGTGGATATCAAGAAAATCTACTGGCTGTTGCCCTGATCGACCCTGCTGTTCGTGAGCTTCTTAAAGACCTTCAGCCTGATATGTTTGCGACTGATGAGCAAAAAGCCGTGCTGGACTATGTCAAAAATAACATGAGTCTCGTCGCAGATGTACCGGCCGACTTGCAAAATCACGATACGTATGTGAAAATAGTATTATTAAAGGCCGACGCTCGCTATGGGGAGTGGAGTGACAAAGATCGTTACTTCGAAACTGCCCGCCTGGTCCGCCAACTGATAAAAGAACACAAGCAAATCACAAAAAATTCTCTCACAGCACAAATCCGCGAAGCCGAACTAAACGGTGACGAGGCCCGTGCTTCCGAGATACGACAACAATTGAACGAACTTATTAAGGAGATCCCCCGTGCCCAGAAGTAAGAAAACTGACGATCCTATTATTGACGAAGAACTAAACGACGAAGCGGCAACTGACGATACAGTAACCGGCGGTGCGTTAGTTGCAGACATTGACGAACCGGCACTTGCCGACCTCGAAGAGGAAGAAGTCGATGATAGCGAAGACCTACTGAGTACCGACCAATATTTTGACGACGCAAGTGATGACAGCGTTCGTCTATACCTACGTGAAATTGGTAAAATTCCACTTCTGAACGCTGAAGAAGAATTAGCACTTGCGCAACGCGTGGTTGCTGGCGAAAAGAAAGCTAAAGACAAGATGGCCGAAGCCAACATGCGTCTGGTTGTTTCGATCGCTAAACGCTACAGCGGCCGTGGTCTCGATTTCCTTGATCTTATTCAAGAAGGTAACACCGGACTGCTGCGTGCAGTTGAAAAATTTGACCCGGACAAAGGATTCAAATTCTCGACCTATGCAACTTGGTGGATCCGACAGGCTATTACTCGTGCGATCGCCGACCAAGCTCGTACGATTCGTATCCCTGTCCACATGGTAGAAACCATCAACAAATTGCTCCGTACTCAGCGCCGCATGACTCAGGAACTAAACCGTGAACCAACCATCGAAGAGCTTGGAAAAGAACTCGAAATGGAACCGGAAAAAGTTGAATATGTCATGAAAATTAAGCAAGACATTACATCACTTGATGCTGGTGTCGGCCGTGATGGTGACGACGAAGATTCAGTCCTCCGTGACTTCATCGAAGACGAAGAGGGCGAATCTCCAGAAGATTCTGCCGCATCACAGCTTTTGAAAGAACAAGTTCAAGCAATTCTCTCAAGTCTTTCTGACCGTGAACAAAAGATTATCAAGATGCGGTTTGGTCTTGAAAACGGAAAGAGCCACACACTCGAAGAAGTTGGACAGGAATTTGCTGTCACCCGTGAACGTATTCGCCAAATTGAAGCCAAAGCACTTGCGAAACTTCGTAAGCACAAGGATTCAAAGAAGCTGCACGAATACCTTAATTAAGCCCAGAATTGTCTTTTTGACCCGAGTAGAGGATAATTATTTCAAATGACTGAAATAAACACCACAAAACCAGAATTCGAAGTTCCTGAAAGATATGCTCGTATTGATAAAGCAAACGAGCAGTCTTTCTATATGACCGATGCAGATCGCTCGTTTGACGTTATTATGTCTGTACATAGCGCAGGTCAACGCCGTGAAGGGGTAAGGAAAGCCGACGACGGAGAGCTGAAGAAGCACACTCCTGAAGAGATCGGTTTCATTAACGAGCGCAATAAAGCTGCACGTTTTATTCTTGCTGGCAATATGAGCACCGTTGTACTTCCTGACGGGAAGGCTCCTTATGGCCCATCTGAATTGACTGATTCCGAGCGCACAGAGGATGCTCAGGGTAATATGAAGCGACATTTTGAGAATATTGGGATTGACCCCGCAACTGTCCGTGTACTTAATCCCGAACGTACCTACCACGAGTCACCACTTAGCGTCGTGAATGCAGACGAGGACGATAGTGTTTACGATGGCGTAGAGCCTATAAAGCTAAAGGAAAGAGGCGATTTAATCCTTAGCTATAATCCAGATATTGTCTTTGCTGTTCGTCCAGCAGATTGTCCTGTTGCTATTATGTCTGCCGAAACGCCTCAGGGGAAAATCAATATGATGTTGCACTTTGCATGGCGTGGCCCGGCGTATGGACAATTCGAGGATATGGAGAGGGAGTTCGACAAATTAGGCGTGGATCTCTCTACTTTAGAGGTATATATTACACCTGGCGGTCAAACTGAAAGCTACCGAGTTACAAACTTTATACCTGATGATTCAAAAGAAAACCCTACTCCTGCTGAGGGTGATTTATTTGTTGGGGTAGAAGAGCATCTTGATGAAAACGGCGTCGCGCGGTACGATTTCGGTATAGATACACCACTCGCTGTATATAACGCCTTTTTGGAGTTAGGGCTTGATCAGAAGCAGGTGTTCCTCGATACGAGTGCCACGACCGATCTTAGTTCTGGGAATGGGTCTCATAGTCGAGCCTCAAATCAAAAAGAAGATAACGTTCGAGATATTGTGACCGCTCAGTTCCATGGCTAATATTATCTCGTTAAACCCAGATAACCTTGCTCCACAAGAAATTGTCCAAAATATCATCGCACTTGAAGTCGAGTACTTCGATTTTGAAGGTGAACGTCAACGCAGCTTAATTGAAATACATAAAGACCTCGCAGATGATGTTCGGGAGTTTTTTGTCTTGGCACTTGTGAAAAGATTTCCTATAGAAAAAGTTGTGAAAAGTAGTGACAGTCCTTATTTTTGGGATGACGCGAAACTCGTGGCGGATAATACGAGTTCTGGATTCAACTACCGTTTCATAAAAGACACAAGGACACCTTCGTTGCATGGATTGGGCCAAGCAATCGATATTAATACGCGGCTTAATCCATACATTCGCTACATTAATGAAAAAACACTCACCGATCCAGAAGGGGCGGTATATGAACCTGGAAAACCCGGTGTTTTCGTGTCGGGCGATCCACTCGTCGCATTTATGAAGAGCCGTGGATGGGAATGGGGTGGTGATTGGCTGCCGGAATCGGGAAGAACCGATTATCAACATTTTCAGAAAAAGTTATAAGCCCAAGAAATCTGCGCCGAGCTATCTTAACTAAGACTAAAACCCAACGTGTTCCGCGATAGCGTCGAGTTGCTTGTAGAAGTGCTCGATGTTTTCACCATTCACGACATAAAAGTCGGCCATAGCAATAGGGCCGCCTTTTTGTATGTCTTCAATTTCGTTGTAGTCACGTTGCTGTGAGATTTCGGGTGTTTGCGGGCGATCTTCGCGAGTTTGTAGCCAGTGATAGCGCATGTGTTTTGGCGCAACCAGGGCGATTGTTGTCATTTCTCCAGGAAACGCATGTTTCAATGTTTTATATTCATCCCAACTGTAAATACCATCAAGAATAATACGATGTTGGCCTGCATCAGCAAGGTGGTGAACTTGATCGATGGCGCGTTTCGCATACACGTCTTCGCCATCTGTTTTTCGAATGTTTACTCGAAAGTCTTTTTCTTGTTGTTCACCTTTTGGAATGCCGCGTTCGGCCATAATGTCATAGGCGAATCCACCAAAATAAATTTTTGGAAATCCTTTGTTTGTAAAATGTTCGACGGCAGTTGATTTGCCGGCGCCAGTAAGGCCGACAAAGGCGATAAGTTTCAGATTTTCGTGGTGTGTCATAAGCTTATTGTAACAAATGGATTATGTTTTTGCTTTCCGGGCGTGAGATGAACGGACGTATTGCTTGCGCGGGTTACTTTCGTGCAATCTGCCCGACCTAGTGCGAATAGGGGTAGAACTGCTATACTAAAGACATGAAACGGCTGGCAGTAATTGATGGAAAATCCGTATTTTATCGTGGGTATTATGCGATGCCAAACTTGGCGCTCCCCGACGGGACGCCGACCGGTGGTGTTTTTGGCTTTGCGTCAATCGCGATCGAGCTTATTAAAAAGCTCGAACCTGATTACGTCGCAATCGCTTGGGATATTAAAGGTACCAGCGCCAACAAACGTTTAGAAATATTCGATGGCTACAAAGCCGGCCGCTCGAAACCAGCTGATGATTTCTATGCGCAGTTACCAATCCTTCGCGAAGTGCTCGATGCCTTTAACTGGCCACTGTACGAACTTGATCAATATGAAGCCGACGATATCATGGGGACATTTGCCGCCCAGGCAAAGGAAAAAGGTGTCGAAGCCTGCATCATCACCGGCGACTACGACATGCTCCAGCTGATTGACGACAATACGGGCGTTTATATTACCCGAACGGGCAGCACGGACCTTGTACGCTACGATGACGAAGCTTTCGAAAGTAAGTACGGTGTCAAGGTAAATCAATTCGTCGATTACAAGGCACTAGTGGGTGATAGCAGCGATAATATTCCCGGTGTCCCAAAGATTGGGCCGAAGGCCGCGCAAACTCTTTTGACATCATACGGAACGCTCGACGGAATCTACGAACACACCGATGAATTAAAGGGTGCCCAGCAAAAGAACATTGTCGACGGGAAAGAATCTGCTTACATGAGTCAGAAATTGGCGCAGATTTTCGTTGATGCACCAATTAAAATTGATTGGGATGAAACAAGTATCGAACGAACCCGCGTTGATAAGATTCTTGAAGTGCTACGTAAATACCAATTCCACTCGTTAATAGGCCGTTTGCCAAAACACATGAAGCTTGGTGCGCAGGTGATTGATGTAGAGGAAGAGATTGCCGAACTCGATGAAGAGGCCTTTAGTATTGAGCCATTACAGATTGTTGATTGGCCAGAAACATTAGAAATTGATGGACCAGTTATGGTTGAGGTAGTAGGGGATGACTTATGGGTTTCTACTGACTTAGAAACCGTTTCTATGAAGCCAATTAAAGAAATTGATTCCAGTGTCTGGCGAGCGCTCGAACTCTCAACCGTCATTGGCTACGATATAAAAGATATGTACCATAAGCTGGCTGCTGCCGGCGTGCTCTTAAAATTTGATATTGTCCACGATATTCGTCAGGGCGCATTTCTTATTGATCCATTGTTGCGGGATCGATCTGCTGGTGCGCTTATTGGTAAACAAGAACTTGAACCAGCTGAATTACTGGCTGGACTTTGGTCGGTGTATGAATCCCAAACCGTCTTTTTCGAGAAAGAACCGAAGGTTGCTCGTATTGCCAGGCAGCTTGATTTTCCATTAACGTATACGCTTTTCCGCATGGAGCACCGGGGTGTGTTAGTTGATCCAACTGTTCTACAGAAAATGAGTGACGACCTAGGCGCTGAGCACAAAAAACTCGAACAAGAAATGTATGCAATGGCCGGTCAAGAATTTAATATTGGCAGCCCGGCACAACTTTCAGAGGTGTTATTTACGAAATTACAGCTTCCAACAACCGGTATCAAAAAAGGTAAAACAGGCTACAGTACCGGCCAGGCGGAGCTCGATAAATTGCGTGGAATTCATCCAATCATCGAGTTAATTGAACAAACTCGCGAGCTAGCAAAACTCAAAAATACGTACACTGATTCACTCCCGAAATTAGCCGATGAACATAATCGTATTCATACCACGTTCAACCAAGACGTCGCTGCAACCGGACGACTTAGTAGCACCAATCCGAATCTACAAAACATTCCAATTCGCACCGAACTTGGTCGTAAGATTCGCGAAGCCTTTATTGCAGACGGCGACAAGGTACTGGTTAGTGCTGATTACTCACAGTTCGAGCTTCGCTTGGCGGCTGTTCTGGCCGACGACAAAAGCCTAATCAATGACTTTAATGGCAACGTTGATATTCACACCAAGACGGCGAGTGAAGTCTACAGCATTCCGATGGACGATGTTACCAAGAGTCAGCGCCGTGATGCCAAGGTGATTAACTTCGGTGTGCTATATGGCATGAGTCCACACGGACTTGCTGCCCAAACCGGTATGACATTCGGTCAAGCAAAAGATTTCATTGATCAGTATTTCAAGCTCCGCGCGCCGATCCGTAAGTTCATCGATGATACACTTGCCAAAGCCCGAACCGAAGGCTACGTAGAAACATTCTTTGGGCGTCGACGGCCAACACCAGATATTACCAGTAGTAACTTTATGGTGCGTGCCGGAGCCGAACGAGCTGCTGCTAACATGCCGATTCAGGGAACCGAAGCCGACCTGATGAAACTCGCAATGCTACGGGTTGACGAACGACTTGGAAAATTAGGCGACCAGGTGCTGCAAATTCACGACTCGATTCTGATTGAATGTCCAGAAGAGAACGCCGACAAAGTTGCCGAAATTCTCAAAACAACAATGGAAGAAATTGCGCCGGAACTAGGAATATCGCTTCGTGTTGATGTCAGTACGGGCAAGACTTGGGGCGACTTATGATAAAAGCCATTGCTTTCGACTGTTTTGGTGTCGTGCTTGATATTATGCGTGGCACACAGATTCCGCAAACAGTCGAGCTCATCAAAGAATTAAAAGGGAAGTACAAACTGGCTCTTGTTACCAATGCGCCAAGCCGCTATTCACTCGATCAGCGATTTAAGCCCGGCGAACTTGATGAACTATTTGATGTCATTATTATTTCTGGGGAAGTAGGTTGGGACAAACCAGCACCAGAAATTTATACTATGACTATTGAAAAACTAGAAGCTGAACCGGGCGAATGCTTGTTTATCGACGACGTTCCGGCATTTACTGAAGCCGCTGCAGCGGCGGGTATGAAGACCGTCACCTATGTCAATGTACCTGAAATCATTCCCGTCATTAAGTCAGCAATAGAGGAGAAGTAATGGACGTAAAAATCAAGAAACTCAACCCAAAAGCAAATCTGCCAGTGTACCAAACGGAACACGCTGCTGCTATGGACGTCCAAGCATGTCTTGATGCATCAATCACACTACAGCCACTTGAACGCGCTATGATTCCAACTGGTCTAGCGTTTGAAATTCCCGAAGGGTATGAAATGCAGGTCCGTGCTCGGAGTGGACTCAGTATCAAACACGGCATTACATTGGTAAACGGTATCGGGACAATTGATGCTGATTACCGCGGTGAACTGAATATTTTGGTGATCAACTTGGGTCAAGAAGCTTTCGTGATTGAACCTGAAATGCGTGTTGCGCAGCTACTTGTTACCAAATACGACAAAGTAGTCTGGACCGTAACCGAAGATTTGTCAGAAACCAAACGGGGAACTGGCGGGTTCGGCAGTACTGGGTTCGTGCAGACAATTGACAAGGAAGCATAAAGCTACTAAGGTTAATCTATGGCTAATTACAGAACATCTCGCATCATTCCAGTCGTCCTCGTCGTCGTTATCATTATTATTGCGATTGCAGCACTCGTGTCGCTGGCGCGAGTCGTGTTCTTCTCTGGATCAAATACTGACAATTCTGCACAAGTTGATGTCAGTCGCGATGCCCTGCTAAATACATCGGCCGGACATCGGGTTACTATGACCGTCCGTGGTCCAATTGTCGCCGATGAAGAATTTCACTCTTACGAAATCGCTATTTCGCCGGATTCACGAACTATTAATACGTACACCGGCTACCTTGATACGGTCGTCAGCCATGAAACACTCGGCAACAACATCTCGTCCTATGAGGAATTTGTCCACGCGCTTGATAAAGCCGAACTTGCAAAAGGTGATCAGTTCAAAGGTGACAAAAACGACACCCGAGGAATCTGTGCAACGGGAAGCGTCTACCAGTTTGGTATCTATGACGGCACAACTGAAGTAAAGAACCTTTGGACCTCGACCTGTAGTGGTTCAAAAGGCTCACTCGATGCGAGCGTCAAACAGCTCACAGATCTTTTCGTAAGTCAGTTACCAAGTGCTGATACGCTGATCAAAAAAATCAAGCTCGCGTCTTAATCTAACTCACGGCGAAGGGAGCGTTCTTATGCCCGAACTACCTGAAGTAGAAACAGTCCGTCGAGGCCTCTCGGAGCTTATTATTGGCAAGATAGTGCGATCAAGTCACAATGACACACCGAAAAGCTTTCCGAACGCTGTAGCGGACGTGAAGCGGTCTCTGCATGGATCAACGGTTACTGTTGTGCGCCGACGAGCAAAAGTATTGATGATTGATCTGTCGACTAATTATTCGTTGGTGATTCATTTGAAAATGACGGGCCAGTTAGTATTCGTTAATAAGGACGAACGATTCGGCGCTGGTCACCCGAATGATAGTTTGGTGAACGCTTTACCTGACGCTTCAACTCGCGTCACAATTGAATTTCAAGACGGGTCTCAGTTATTCTTTAACGATCAAAGAAAATTTGGTTGGGTAAAGTTAATGCCAACGGTCGAAATACCCGAACTGCCGTTTATGAAGAAGGTTGGCCCGGAGCCACTCGAGCTAGACTTTACAGTGGAGCAGTTTGCCGCCAGATTTGCTCGTCGCGGACGTACCAACATAAAAGCAGCAATTCTCGACCAGTCTGTTGTCGCGGGAGTAGGGAATATCTACGCCGACGAGTCGTTATGGGGAGCCAAGATCCACCCGAAGCGATTAGTTGCAACAATTACCCAGCAGGAATTCACAGAACTCTACGCCGACCTGCGTGCGGTCATGAACCTTTCGATTGAAAAGGGCGGCTCGTCAAATCGCAATTATGTGAACGCTGAGGGTAAGCGGGGGAGCTATATGGACTTTGCTCGTGTGTTTCGGCGCGAAGGCTTACCATGTCCACGTTGTGGGACGACGATCGAGAAGTTGCGCGTTGCCGGTCGAGGTACTCATATTTGTCCGCACTGCCAGGTGTTATAAGGGTTCGGTGCGGTATACTGTTACATAATGATTACCTGGTTTATTGGAGAGAATACATTCGACATTCATCAAGCGGTAAAGGCGGCTATTGCTGGGTTTGATGGCGTTCCGGAACGAGTTGATGGGTCAACACTTGAATTAAAAAATATCCCAGATCTTTTAATGGGCGGCACGTTGTTTGCATCGAAACGATTAGTGATTATTAAAGATCTTTCGCAAAATAGTAGTGTTTGGGAGAAATTACCCGAATGGATCGACCGGATATCGGACGATATCGACGTCATACTCATTGATGGGAAGCCAGATAAACGAACGACTGGTTACAAAGAAGTAAAGAAGCGAGTCTCCTTGAAAGAATTCCCTGTCTGGGGCGATCGTGATCAAATGTTGGCCGAATCATGGGTTGTGCAGTACGCAAAGACAATAGGGCTGTTTCTGGATAAAAAACTAGCGCACCATATTGTGAAACGCATCGGACTCGATCAATGGTTGCTGGCAAATGGACTCGAAAAAATTGCTCTGCTTGAATCCGCGTCACCCGAAACTATTAACGATATTATCGATCCGAACCCCTCCGAAAACGTATTTCAGTTATTTGAATTGGCGCTTGAGGGCCGTCGTGAAGCAATCCACGATATGGTGCGCACACTTGAGCTGAACGAAGACCCGTATAAATTATTTGCGTTGCTTTCGTCGCAAGCCTTTCAGCTAGCGGCCGTTGCGAGCGCATCACAAGATGACAATCCAGCCAAAGATTTCGGGATTCATCCATATGTCGCGGGGAAGTTGTCTCGTCACGGAAATAGACTGGGGTCTCGCGGTGCGGCTCGTATTTTGCTCGCGTTCGCTGACGCCGATGCTGATATGAAACGCTCAAGAGGCGAGCCATGGTTGCTCATCGAACGAACACTCCTGTCTGTTGCAAACTAGTGCCATAAATAATATAACCTCCGTCGATTATGGCGGAGGTTATATTAATAAGACTTCGAAACTATTTCTTGGCTGCAGGTTTCTTTGCAGGAGCTTTTTTCGCAGCAGGTGCGGCTTTAGCGGCTGGCTTCTTAGCGGCAGCTGGTTTTGCAGCTGGCTTAGCAGCAGCTTTTGGAGCAGCAGCTTTTTTGACTGCGGTGAAAGTAACACCAGCAGCTTTAGCAGCCTTCGCAAGGTTGGCTTTACGACGTGAAGCAGTGTTCTTGTTCAGAAGGTTCTTCTTTACGGCTGTGTCGATTTCGCTCTGAACCTTAGCAAATGTTGCAGCGGTTGGAGTAGCTGTGAAGGCCTTAAGTGCGTCTTTGATGTCGCGCTTAATACCAACGTTACGTTCGTTGCGCTTGATAGTTTGTTTTGCTCGCTTGATAGCGGATTTGATAATTGGCATGAGTTTCCTTGTCTCTATAAACGCTCGAATATATCGATGGCATTTCTAATAATGTATTCAAAGGGTGATTATAGAGGAAAATGTACGAATTGTAAAGTGGCGGCAACATTTATTGACGCTTTTAAAACCCTTATGGTATAGTATTGAAAAAGGCTAACCCCAAAAAAGAAACACAGAATAAATATGGACGATATAAAAGCCAAACAACAGATTGTCGAGAAGATTAAATCTTCAGCGAATATTCTTGTGACCGTCTCGAATAACCCTTCTGTCGATGCATTGTCGGCAGCACTAGGGTTAACGCTCCTCTTTGATAAGCTTGAAAAGCACCCGACAGCCGTTTTTAGTGGCGACGTTCCTCCTGCGATCTCATTCCTTAAACCTGAAGAAACATTCGATAGTAATACCGATAGCCTTCGTGATTTCATCATTGCGCTCGATAAGGAAAAAGCCGACCATCTCCGTTATAAAGTTGAAGGTGATAGTGTCAAAATCTTTATTACTCCGTATAAAACAACGATTACTGGTGACGATCTGACATTTAGCCAGGGTGATTTTAATGTTGAATTAGTGATTGCGCTCGGCGTTGATGTCCAGGAACACCTCGACAGCGCACTCGAAGCCCACGGTCAGATTCTTCATGACGCAGATATTATTACCGTTACCGCCGGTTCACAGGTCAGCAATCTTGGCGGAATAGACTGGCACGACGACCAGGCAAGTAGTCTGAGCGAAATGGTGAGTGGCCTCGCCGAAGCTCTAAAAGACGACAAAAACAAGTCATTGCTTGATGCCACCATCGCAACTGCATTCCTAACTGGAATCGTTGCCGAAACGGACCGATTTAGTAATACACACACAACCTCTCGTGTCATGACAGTTGCCGCACAGCTTATGGGTGCGGGTGCCGATCAGCAATTGATCGCTTCAAAACTCCAAGAGTCACACGAAATCGGAAGCGCCGATGCTGCCGCAAAGCGCGACGATGCCGTCGAAGAAATTAAATCTGAAGAAACTCCGGCAAAAGAGTCACTAATTATTAGCCATAAATCAGACGAAACGCTTGAGCAGATGGATAAGCGGGTCAAGCAAGCCGAACAAGCTGAAGCTGCTGTAGTTGCCGAAGATGCGCTTGCCGTTGAAGAAGCGACGCATACGAGTAATGAAAATGCTGCCGGTGCCTATGCTTTTGCCGATGAGTCGACTCCTGCTCCGGAATTACCTTCGCTTGAGCCATCAGTTGCGCCACAGCAAGATACAAGTCCATCGCTTGGTGGGACTCTGAACGCTACAGCCGAGCAGGCTGCTGACGATGCGCGACGAGAAGAAGAGAATGATCAAAATAAAACTATTTTGACGCATTCATACCTTGATTCATCGCAAACTGAAACACCACCGAGTTCAGCCACTGGTGTCGGGTCTTCGTATGTTCTTGGGCACGACGAGCCTGCTGCTCCAGCCGAGCCAGCGACATCTGGCCATGAACTTGTTATTCAACCACCAGCGACAACCCCAGCCGACCTTGGGCTACCAATGCCACCCGCGGTACCAGATTTCTCTGCGCCTCCAATGATGGCTCCTGCGTATGCATTTGATCCAGCACCGGTACCAGCTTCAGCTGCTCAACCAGAAATACTAGGTGATATACTTGCGCCCGAACCATTCGCTGCACCAGCGGCACCTGTTCAGCCTCCTGTTCCTCCGGTGACACCTCCTGCAAATGACCCTGGTCAATTCCAGATTCCTCCGCAGCAATAATTCTTATAAAGACCGCACGTAAGGTATAATCGCTCCTATGCAAGAAGATAGTGTTCTTTTAATTGACAAGCCAAGCGGCATGACTAGCTTTGGCGTGGTTGCGCGTGTTCGCCGCCGACTATCTCAACAACTTGGAAAGAAGGCTAAAGTAGGGCACACCGGCACGCTTGATCCCTTCGCAACTGGACTGATGATTATTGTCACCGGCAAAGAATGCCGTAACGCCGGTACTTATTCGAAACTCGACAAAGTCTACGAAGCGACGATTCAACTTGGCCAGACAAGCTCGACTGGCGACCCAGAAGGTGAGTTAACCGAAGTTTCTGACCTCAAGCCAACGCTCGATGAAGTGAATGAAGCCCTCAGCCAGTTCGTCGGAGAAATTCAGCAGACACCGCCAATCTACAGCGCGATTAAGATCAACGGCAAGCGGGCCTACAAACTAGCCCGTGAAGGTGGAACGACCGAAACCATCGAAATGCCGGTACGCACTGTCACGATCTTTAGTCTGGAACTTATTGATTATTCATATCCTGAAATTAAGATTCGTGTGCACGTTAGTAGTGGAACATATATCCGAACTCTCGCTGAGGATATTGGAAAAGTGCTCGGAACTGGCGCCTACTGTACTCAGCTTCGCCGAACAAAAATCGCCGACTTTTCAATCGACGATTCTGTATTGCTTGAACAAGATTAGTTGCTTTCGGGACGATATTATATTGCGTCGTAGATAGCTTGTAGTGTGGCTTGACGTTCTGCGATACGACCACTGTAGCGGTGATCTGTTTGTGCCAGTAGGATTTCAGACTTAATCTTGGCAAGTGCTTGTGGGTACATATTAGCTCGGCTTGTTCCGTCATTGATTGCATCAAGGACCTTGATGAGCGCATCGTTGTCCTGAGTAACGAGTACTTCGGCACTTCCGTACTTGTCGCTGTTAATAGCATCGGTGATCCAGCTGTAGCTACGACCAGGTCCTGCAGCCGGCGCGTTACCCTGCTTGGTTCGAGCCATAGTACCAGCGCCAATGAACTTCGGCTTGTTAGGGTTAGCAAGCATCGTTTCGCTGAATAGCTGACGAATATCTTGGTTTGCATCGCTTGAGTTGATCTCAATACCCTCAGCAAGTCGCATAAGTTCAACCATATTCGCACCGCTGGCGATACGCTTAGTTGCAGCCTTGATCATGTCATCGGTAAGAGTGATACCAGTTCCAGCCGCGTTACCAAGAGCAATGTTTGTAATGATGCTGTCATCAAGGTTACCATTTGAAAGAATGGTCATTGCGTTGTTGATAGCCTCATCACTTGCCTTGTCGGCCGCACTAATTGCGGCAGCCAATGCTCGTTGCGCGCCGGTTGCACCTTGGATACCACCAGCATATGACTGCATAAGCTGACCTTGGAATCGAACGTTGTTTTGAAGTTCCCGTGTAAATTCTTCATTAAACGCACGCTTGGCAGATTCATTACGCATCGCGTTAAGCGCCAATAGCCTTTGGTCCTCGTGTACCTGGTGCATCATTGCACCAACCGCAGCCGTAGCGGGGAAGTTGCCAACGCGGCCATTTTTGAATTCCTCAAACTCTGCATCGTGCGTCGAGTGAATTGTCGCAAGTTGCTCTTTGCGGGCTCGTGCCAGGACTCGCTGTTCAGCGACGGGTGCAGAGTGGTTGTTGTCCCACTGTATGTCGGATAATGCTTTGACATTTTCAGTGGTCTGTTTGACTTGGCGCAGGCGTAGGTTAAGGTCTTGGCTGCGGCCAGGCAGGGTTTTTGACGTCTCGTAGCGCAGTGTTGCATTCTCGGTGCCTTCGGTCTTTTCATCCTGTGCAAACAAGAGGTCTTGTTGGATGTTATTGTACGGCTGTGAACGTGTCCAGCGTGCATCAGAGGCTTCTTTATATGCAGCCAATCGAGCTTCTTGCGAACGTTTTAGCTGATCAGCTCCTTGCGCGTAACGTCGGAATACTTGTCGAGATCGAATTGGGTCTCGACGAGCCATGTTCTGGGCAGCCCATAGTTCTGATTTCTGCTTGCTCCAGTTGCGGGTACGATCGATAAGACCCTTCTTTGGATCATTAACAAATCCGGCGATACGGCCGATGATACCACCACTGAACTTAACGAGTAGGGGAGTTAGCACGAGTGGCGCTACTTGAACGAACATAGCTAATAGAATAACGTTGATATCACTAGCCGTCTGGATGATCAGGAAACCCGCAAGTTGTGAGCCGCCAAATATAAGGGCAAATAGAGGAAAGAACACCAGCATTGTGATAAAAAGACCGCGCCATCGTTCAAATAGCTTTTCGGTATTTGGCAGCAGGTACGCCACGAAAGCAAGCGGCGCAACAATGATCAGAACGATAATAAGTGCTTGTCGAGCGGCCAGTACGAGCAGTGCAACAAGCACTGCCAGGATAAGACCAAGTAGCGCAGGAAGGAGCAGAATCAACGCTGCGCCAAGACTTGCACCGCTTGAAATCACAATACCGCTGATTGTGACCGCCGCAGCACCAGTCGCTGTACCGGCCGCAAGGATGTATCCGGTAACACTCTCCCAGCTACTGATAGATTTCGTATTTGGTCCCGTTAGGCTTGTACGCAAACTAATCAGGAAGTCTTGTAAACTGCCACCAATAACATTTGAAAGATCAACTGCGACCGCACAAATAATGTACGACACGTTCACGAGCACCGCCGCGACTACCAGGCGCGGAATAAGCTTTTTGAGCCCGTAATTGCTGACGCCTAGGTTGGTGACTTGGGAAAAGATAATAACGAGGAACGCAATGACGAACGCAACGTTTGCAATGCTGCGAACTGCGTTCCAGGCTTGATAGAGGGCTGAAGTGTTGTCTGTTGAAAGGGGTTCAACTTCAAGGAATCCTTTAAGCGCGGTAAAGATGTTATCCATACCCCAGGCCAGGAAATTACTGACCGGACAGACGATCCAGCCGATGCCTTCGACTGCACAAGTGGTAGCCGAGTTTGCGCCTGATGCGTCGGTTGTTCCGTTCGGTGCACTATTTGAAACCGTCGAGGGGACAATTGTAATAGTTTTTGTCGTGCCTGTCTGGGCGCCAATTTTTCCGGAATTATCAATTTTATAGGTTGAATAGGAAGCGCTGGTCGCGTCGGTAGGTACGGTTCCGGAAGGGAAAGAGATGACGTACAGGGTGCTGTTGCCATTTACGTCGGGCGTGCTTACTGCCTGGTAGTACAGCGTACCTTTTGAAAATACCGGAGCGGTAGTACCGTCGGCAACATAGGCCGCGCCACCTTTTCCGGCGTAGGTTCGGCTGTCATATTCGATGTTTGTACCTGCCCAGCCAGCTTCACTTGCTTTAGGAGCGGTGCTTTTGGCGACAAGCGCGATATCGGTAGGACCAGATACTTTAGATCCGTATTTACCGGAATTATCAATCGCATAGACGGTACTTTTTGCGGAAGTAGCGGTTGCAAGATTGGTACCACTTGGGAAGTAGATAATTGTAGCTTCGCCAGTACCAGCAGCTGTATCGGTGATTTCAGCGTGCAGGTAATAAAGCTGGTTATTGTTCAAACCAGGAGGGGTTGTGCCATTGGCTTTTTGTTCGCTGTAAGAGTCGCCGGCGTAAGAAATGCCATTGCCAGACCAAGTTGCAGGGTTGGCTGCAAAAGCGGTCATAGTGCTCATAAGTACCAAAAGGATGACCGCGACAAAAGCCACGATGGCATGAGTAAGGATTCTCCGCACTGGGTTACCCCGGTGCGAAAGGTATTGAGATACTTCCCGCATAACGTTACAATTGTATCATTTTAAGAGCAAATTGTCAATGCCTATGCTTACTTTTAGTTATTATTCTTTGTCTGTCGTTTTGAGGTCCCACATGTAGCGTATATGGAGTCTAAAAAGGACATAGTTGAGTTGAAATTGCAGAAAAGGTGAAAGGGGTGAGTGGGTGGTCGGCATACATGCCAACCACCCACTCGGGAGAGCTAACCGATCGGGATGAGCGGAAAGCTCGAAAGTACCCAGCCGTACCACACAGGGTAAAGCACGAAAGCAACAATCAGGCACGCAAGCGGGCCAAAGACGACGCTGCGCCAAGCACCACGCTGAGACAGGCTTGCCTCGGCGATGCGTGCATTGGTCTCTTTGAGCTGCAACTCGTGCTGTTCGACGATCTTGCCGTTGACCTCCATGCTTCTGCGAGGCTCCTTGGCTGCGTCGATTGCCGCGTCGTACTCCTGCTTGGCCGCGTTGGTGATGGCTTCTGCCGCCTCGCTGGCTGCGAGGGCGTCGTCCATGGCCTTCTTTTCAGGGAGGGCATCAACACTTTCTTTCGTCGTTTCAAGTTCCTCGGCCAATTCGATGGCCTTGATCCTGAACTCGGAGAGCTGCCCGTTGAGCGAGTCGATCTCGTCCTGTAGCAGTGACTTAACGCTGGGTGCGTTCGTCTGACTGAGCCTTGCCTCTTTGGTTTCGATAGCGGTTGCTGTGTCGTGCTGGAACCTGTCGTTGGCCTTGATCTTCTCCTTGATGTCAGCCTGTCCGCGGACAGCGCTGGTCTCGTCGAAGATCTTCTTGGCTTCCTTGTATTCTTCTGCACGTGCCTTGGAAATCCCGTCGGCCTCCTCGAACTCCTTCTTGGCGTCTTCTTCGGCTTCCGTGTAAGCGGCTGCCGAGGTCTTGGCCCCGCTGAAGTCGGTCTCTGCCGACGTGATGTTCGCTTCGATTCCCGCAATCTTGGCCTTGTCCTGTGCGGCCGCGTCCGAACCCTTCGGTCCGTAGCGCGTGAGCAGGTAAGCCGCCACCGCGTGAACGATGATGGCTGCAAGTGGCAGGATTACCGGCCCGAGGAACGTAATGCTCCATGCAACCGAGGCATCCTTGCCAGATGCTCGCACCTGGAACACGAACAATGTAGCCGTGTAAATGAGCGAGGCGGCGATGATCGCGAGACGAAGCCAGGCGAACCGGCCGTTCTTGTTCTTAATGGCCATGATTGCGAGCACAGCCGGGTAGGCCATGATCGCGATGCCGTAGACGAACACGATCACAGGGATCTCGTCATCGTAGGTGAATGCGTTTCCAGCGAGCCCGCGTGCCGTGAAGACAACACCGGCAAGGATGACAACAACGATCAGGTAGATCGTGAACAGGTGTTCTGCGATGAAACTGCGGCCCTTGTCAAACTTGCCCGGTGCCGGGGACGTGTGTGTCCCGGTCGTAGCGTTGTGGGTGGACTGTGTACTTGTGGTGTTGGTGGTCATGACGACCACCTCCTTCCGATTTCTCATAGTGGTTAGTGGTCGTGATGATTGGTTTCACCTTTTCTGCGCTCCAAAGAACTTCTCACTCAACCCTCCGAAGAGAGGAGAGAGTCATTCGTTTTCAAGGAGCGTCTAAGGCGAAAGCCTAAAGACAGTAGTCATTGTACTATAAAATAGTGTTTTTGTCAATATGGAGAGCGGAATCCTCATCACCCTATTGAAAGGTGTGAACAATTCTGGTACAATACACACTCGATGATAACAGCAGAAAACAAAGCAGCAGCGTTCGCGCTCACGCAGACACACAAAACCGACGTCGGAAGCCCACAAGCTCAGGCGTCAGTGCTGACGACTCGTATCAAAGAAGTGACACTTCACTTGCAATCAAACAAGCACGACCACATGGGTCGCCGCGGACTTATTCAAATGGTTGCTCGTCGTAAGAAACTTCTGAAATACCTCGAAGCCAAAGACTTCGAAGCTTACAAAGCGACCGTCGCAAAACTTGGCTTGCGTAAGTAAACCAGCAAATAAAATAACCCCGTAAATAGTACGGGGTTATTTTTTTAGATCACTCACTCGTTGGTCTAAGCTTTTGGTAGCCATGTCAGGTGAGACTACAAGGTATTTTGCAGCAACTCCAGCAATGGCCCTTCTTATAGCAAGCTCGGTTTGACTGCGTATATAAATATTGTAGTCTTCGGCTGAATGCTGTTCTGTTGTTGGGGCATCCTCGTTTAATAGGGGTGTCGTCATTTGTCGGGATTGCGCAGCATCCAACGTGCGATCGAAAGCGTTAAAGGTCAGCGATAGGGTGTCTTGCCAAGGTTGCGGTGCAATTCCGCGAGACGTGTCCAATACTGACGCATTGTTCTTGCCTGGGGGTTTGCTATCTGGCCAGGGCATATCGGTTGCAGATAGTGGAACGCGTGCAAGCTCGTGAACATCTGCTGGCTGAAGTTGCTGATAGGGGATATTGTCGCGAGAAGTTTCCTGGGAAAAATAGCGAAGATGAATGCTTGAATTATCCTGGTCGGAAGGCGTTAACAATAGAGTGTGTCGGACAAGAGGGTAGTAGCGTGTATTTTGCCAGTCCAGTAGTTTCCAGCCTTCGCCCGCAGTATCTTTCATAGCTTGGCGACCGAAAATGCCACGTTTTTCTGTGTAGTCATATTCCCAAGCATCGGTCGGAAGAATATTAGCCTCGTTCAATAAACTTGCTGCGCCCCATGCCCAATCTAAAGTTATCTGGCGCTCGGTGATAGCCTGTTGCCTGGCCACATCAGTCGCATATAGCTCATCAACTTGCTCCATTTCATGAACAAGGTCGGCCGCCGCTGCCGCGTCTTCGCTCTGCCGTGCCTTGTCGGCAGCATGTTTCATATCGCGGTCTAACTCGTTAAAGAAGTTACTCATCACTATTAATTCTGCTGATCAACTGGGTAAATTGCAAGCACTAACGATTTTTAAGCGGGCAAATGGGGTATAATAAAGAAGTTAAAAGGCGACGATGAGGTGCTGGATGTGTATATTCTTCTTCGAACAATCGATAAAGAATGTATACACCCGTTACCTTCGTTCAAGCCGAAGTAGAATTAAAAAGAAGGAGGCTTTATGCCAACAATCAACCCTTACGGTAAGGATATTATTAAGGTTACGACTGAATTTGAAGGTCGTCCGTTAACACTTGAGGTCAACCGAGTTGGCTTCCGTAGTACCGGTTCGGTCATGGTTACCTATGGTGATACTGTCGTTCTAGGTACCGCACAGGTCGGGACTCGTCCAATTGTTTTGGATTACTTCCCACTCTCAATCGATTATGAAGAAAAAATGTATGCAGCTGGCAAAATCAGCGGCAGCCGTTTCATTAAAAGAGAAGGTCGTCCATCCGACGAAGCCGTTCTTATCGGTCGTATTATCGACCGTCCAATCCGCCCGCTTTTCCCTAAAGGCTACCGACAAGAGGTCCAGGTTGTTGCCAGTGTGCTTTCAATGGACCCGACTTTCCGTCCTGACATGATCGGTATGCTCGCAGCCAGCGCAGCACTGATGCTGACCGGAACTCCATTCGACGGACCGGTTGCTGGACTTCGCATCGGCCGAGTAAATGGTGAGTTCAAAGCCTTCCTGTCACCCGAAGAGCGTGAGAACTCAGACCTCGACCTCGTAGTTGCAGGTATTGAATCGGGTATTACTATGGTTGAAGCTGGCGCCGACCAGGTTGATGAAGAGATCGTTGCCGATGCACTTGCCTGGGCATTTGAACACTACCAACCAGCTATTAAGTTGCAGCAAGAACTTGCGGCCAAGATTGCACCAGTTGCACAGGAATATACTTTGACACTTCCAGACGAAGACATCCAAGCGGTTGTCAACGAATGGGTCCACGGCAAACTTGGTGAAGCAATCCGCAAACCGTACGCTGAACGTAACGAAATGGTGAATCAACTTCGTTGGGCACTGCACACCGATATGGTTGAGAAAATTGGCGAAGCTGAATACAAAGCCCTCAAGGGTGAGTACGACGAAGCCTTTACGTCTGCGGTTCACAAAGATGTCCGTCGCGGTATCGTTGACGACAACCTTCGTCCAGACGGTCGTCATTTCGACGAAATCCGTCAGCTTTCAAGTGAAGTAGGGGTACTGCCTCGAACTCACGGTTCATCATTGTTTACTCGTGGGATGACCCAAGGTCTCAATATCATTACACTTGCACCACTTAGCTACGCACAGATGGTAGACACGATGGAAATCAGCGACGGTGAACGCCGTTACATGCACCACTACAACGCACCTGGCTACACCGTTGGTGAAGTCCAGCGCTTAGGCGGTCCTGGCCGACGTGAAATCGGACACGGCTACTTGGCTGAACGTGCGGTTCTACCCGTCCTTCCTGCTGAAGAAGATTTCCCATATGCGATTCGTAGTGTGACTGAAATCATGAGCCAAAACGGTTCAACTTCAATGGCCGCAGTTTGTAGTTCAATCTTGGCACTGATGGACGCCGGAGTGCCAATTAAGGCACCGGTTTCTGGTATTGCCATGGGACTCATGATGGACGGCGACACACCGTATATCTTATCTGATATCGCTGATGCCGAAGACTTCGCTGGCGACATGGACTTCAAGTGTGCCGGTACTGCCGATGGTCTGACTGCACTACAGATGGACATGAAGGTCCACGGTCTTCCGGTTGAAATCCTTCGCGATGCACTGATGGCTGGTAAAAAAGGTCGTGCGCATATCCTTGAACACATGTTGACCACGATTGCCGCTCCAAGCGAATCGCTTAGCCCATACGCACCGCGTATTGAAAAGATCAAGATTGATCCTTCAAAAATTGGTGCAGTTATTGGTAAGGGTGGAGAAGTGATCAATAAAATCACCGCCGAAACTGGTGCCGAAATCGATATCAAGGAAGACGGCCTTATTACTGTTGCCGCAGCTGATGGTGACAAGATCAAGATCGCCCTCGACTGGATCCGCAGCCTGACCGAAGAACCAGAAATCGGCACAGTCTACGAAGGTAAGGTTGTCAGCATTAAAGACTTTGGTGCTTTCATCAACATCCTTCCTGGCCAAGATGGCATGGTGCATATCTCTGAGCTTTCAAACGAACGTGTTGAGCGAGTTGAAGATGTTCTGACCGAAGGTCAAATCGTCAAAGCGAAGTTGATCGGTATCGATGACCGTGGACGATTCAGCCTGAGTCTGAAAAATATCGAAGAGTAGTCTTTAGCGGGCTTATTGCCGCCTCGGCTTGCGTATGGGAGCGGAGTGTGCTATAATAGTATCACTCCGCTCAACAGAGCAGCCTTCTTGAACAAATGAATAAAGACGTCGAAATAATCCGTATTTCGCATACAACGCCTTTTCACATTTGGCCAAGACTCATCTTGAGCTGATCTTAATAATAAACAGTACCAAAGGTCTCTTTGGTATAGAAAAGAGTCATACGACTCGGAGAAAAAATGAAACGCATTAGCAATAATGACGGTGCTTCTCGTACCTCTCGTCAGAAAAACGACAGGATCGAAAAGACACTACGAAAGTATAGAAAAATAACAAATACAGTGCCTCAGTTAGCTGAAAAAGTACTCCGCATTACGCCACTTGGCGGCCAAAATGGTATTGGGGAAAAGAACATGATCGTCGTTGAGTACGAGAATGATGCACTTATCTTAGACTGTGGGTTTGAGTTGGGAATTGATATTCCCGGTATCAACTATGCAATACCGGTTGTCGATTACCTTGAAACGATTCGACACAAGATTCGCGGCTACGTGATTAGTCACGGACACATGGATCATATCGGTGGATTAGTACACATACTGCCTGATTTTCCGGCACCTGTTTATGGGAGTCAATTTACGATTGGGATGGTAAAGGCGCAATTTGAAAAATTGAATGAGCGAGAGGCTACTATCGAAGTACCGGATTGTATCGTCCTTGACATGGATGCGCACGAAAAAATCCGACTCGGCGCCATGACAGTTGAATTAGTTCGTGTCACGCACGCCATTCCGGAATCATCGGTAATCGTTGTTGATACACCGGCTGGTCGACTGATTAATACGGGTGACTTCAGGCTTGATCCGGAGCCGCTCGATACTCGCCCTAGTGATATCGAACGGTTGAGACAACTAGGGGACGAAGGTGTGTTGTTGCTGATGAGCGAGAGCACGAATACGACCAGGCTCGGGCGAACACCAACCGAACATACGCTGCAGGATAGTTTTTATGAACTGATGGGTAACACCAAAGGTCGTTTGGTCGTGGCAGTCTTCTCGACTAATATGAACCGCGTCCAAATGATTATCGATGCGGCGCATCATTACGGTCGCAAAGTAGCCCTCGATGGACGCAGCATGATGACGGTGGCGGAATTGGCCGTCCGGCTTGGAAACCTTAAAATTCCAAAAGACACATTGGTGCCGATGAGAGAAGTTCCCTCGTTGCCCGATAACCAGGTGGTGATCATTTGTACCGGTGGTCAAGGTGAGCCCGGGGCGGCTTTAAGTCGAATGGCTGCGGGCGAACACCAGCTCATTAAACTACGAGGGAGTGACTCAGTCATCATTAGTAGTACACCAATTCCGGGTAACGAGCGCAGCTACTCTGATATAGGAAATGAATTGGCTCGCATTGGAGTAAAGCAGTTTCGTCATCCAACTCACGAAATTGACGGCAGCGGACCACTACACGTTTCCGGACACGCTTCGCGCGATGAGCACGCCGAAATGATACGATTAACCCGGCCGCAGTATATGATGCCGATTTATGGCGGAGCGTTGCCGCGGACCTATCATCGAGATATCGCACTGCAGCAGTCGATTCCAAAGCAAAATATCATCATGGCCGACAACGGGGATGTTATTGAGATCACTCCGCACGCTACACCAGCGTTAAAGGGTCGTGTGTCATCCGGCTCTCGGCTTGTAGACCAAACAGGCGCTATCGTGCCCGAAATTGTCACCAAAGACCGCATGCTCCTCAAGGAGGACGGGATGGTAGTGATCATTCTGACAATTGATAGGCAGGCTCACTTAGTTTCAAGTCCAGATATAGTCGCTCGTGGATTTGTTGCGATTCGAGATGATCCAGCAGTCATTGATGGGTTGCGAACAGAACTTCGAAAAACGTTGAAAAAGACAAACCGTCTTCTTTCACGAAACGAAAGTGATCACCTGAAGGATCTCATCAAAGCCGGGGCGACAAAATATTTGTTCACTCGCACCGGCAAGACGCCGATCGTTATCGTGGTCGTCAACGTCGTTGCAAAAAACGGTATATCGAACCGGATTCCAATGCCTGTCGCCGATACGCACTCGTAGTACATCAAGCTTCATTCGTACCAGTTTGCCTGTTATGCTAGGGTACAGATGAGTACAAAAGCACAGCAGCTTGAGCAAATTGAGACAGACATTACTAAAAACAATGTCTGTCCAGATTTGGCCATGCAAGCGAACCGCCTAGTAATGGGGGACGGTGATACTGATGCCGATATTATGTTTATAGGCGAGGCACCCGGCAAGAAAGAGGACGAAACGGGACTACCGTTTGTCGGCGCATCGGGAAAATTTCTTGATCAGATGTTAGCTGCCGCGGGAATGCAGCGACCAGATGTTTTTATTACGAGCATCGTCAAGTACCGACCACCAAACAACCGTGATCCATCGGTCGCCGAAAAGGCGGCTTTTTTGCCGTACCTATTGCGGCAAATTGAAGTGATTCAACCAAAAATTATCGTCCCTCTCGGCCGCCATGGCATGGAATTCTTCCTTCCTGGTGTCACGATCGGTCAGATCCATGGCCAGCCGCAAACGATGACATTAGATGACAGGGAAGTGGTAATTATGCCGCTTTATCACCCTGCCGCGGCGCTCTATAACGCCAAGCTCCGACAGACGTTAATTGATGATTTCTTAAAGGTGCCCGAGCTGCTCAGACAGCTCGAAACATTGCCAAAAGAGGCCTAGTTTGCTATCATAAGACCACTTGAACAGAGAGGGAAGTGAAGCTTGCTGAATCTTACCACCCTTTCGAACTTGAATGAGTAACAACATTAACGTGAAAATTTTTAAACAAGAAATTATCAAATACTATTTTCTAAAAGGAGAATAAATATATATGGGTCAACAAAGACTCGGTGCGCCACAAGCTGACGACACTTCAAAACAACCTCGTGGTCCTCGCGGAAACAATAACAACAATCAGGGCGGCGGTAACAACCAACGTCCAAAACAGAACAACACTGTTCTTGCTGGTACGCAGACTCGCCGCGGCGAAGTCTTCCGTGCACAACGCCGTACTTCAGAAGGCGTAAACCTTCGTGCTTCACAGCACATCATTAACGTCCCTGTAAACAAATCAGTTTTTAACGGTTACGACGGTAAGCAGTACAGCTTAGCCGACCACAAACGACAACCAAAGACCAACGGTCCAAAACTCCGCATCATTCCACTGGGTGGACTCGGTGAAATGGGTATTGGTAAAAACATGATGGCGATCGAATACGACAATGATATTGTTGTGATCGACATGGGATTCCTTTTCCCAGGCTCAGACTACCCAGGTATTAACTACATTATTCCTGACACGACTTACCTCGAAGAGAACAAGCACAAGATCCGCGGTATCGTCTTTACGCACGGTCACCTTGACCACATCGGTGCCTTCAAGCACATTATCGACAAGATTCCCGCACCGGTTTATGGTTCAAAATTCACCCTCGCTATGGTCCAGAAAACTATGGAAGAGGCAACAACTGGCTACGAGCCTGTCTACAATATTCTTGACCCTGAAGCGCACGAACAAGTTCAACTTGGTGATAGCTTTAGTGTCGAATTGGTTCGAGTGAATCACTCAATCCCTGACGCGACCGCTGTTGTCATCCGAACACCACTTGGTGTCGTGATTGACACTGGTGACTGGCGCTTCGAAGAAGCCCCTGTTGATGGCAAGAAGTTTGACCTTGAGCGTTTGACTGAAATTGCGACCAAAGAAGGCATCTTGGTGCTCATGAACGAGTCAACTAACTGTGAGTCCGAAGGTGGACACACTCACGGTGAATTCGACATTCAGCAGAGTATGGGACAGATTATGGAAAAGTACCAAAATCACCGCCTGATCTTGAGTTGTTTCTCATCACAAATTCACCGTATGCAAGTCATCCTTGACGAAGCAAAGAAGCACGACCGTAAGGTTGCTTTCGCTGGATACAGCATGATCCAAAACGTCGAAGTTGCCCTCCGTACTGGCATGATCAAAGTTCCAAAAGACGTTATCGTTAAAATGGAAGACATCGTTAAATTCCCTGACGGAAAAGTAACAATTGTCTGTACTGGTTCACAAGGTGAATTTAGTGCCGTCTTGAACCGTATGGCGTCTGGTACACATAAGTTTATCAAGATTAAAAACTCTGACATCATTGTCTTTAGCTCAAACGCAATTCCAGGTAACGAAAAGAACGTTGTTCGTACTGTCGACGGTTTGATGCGAGAAGGTAGTGCGGTTATTCAAAACGGCAAAACTCACCTTACTGGCATTGGCCCACTTCACCTTTCTGGGCACGGTTATTACGACGACCACGTCAAACTGATCAATGCTTTGAATCCAAAATACTACATTCCAATTCACGGTGAGTTCCATATGTTGGTTCACAACGCCGAACTAGCGGAAAAAGAAGCTGCTATCCCACGTTCAAACATTTTTGTATGTGACAGTGGTGACGTCGTTGAGGTAACAACCGAAGGCGCGAAAAAAGCCGGACGCGTCCCTGTTGGTGGTGTGATGTACGATGACTCTGGTGCAATTGTGTCTGAAGTTGTCCTCAAGGACCGTATTCACATGGCAACCGAAGGTATGTTCGTTGTCATCCTGACCGTTTCAAAGGGAAGCGGACGATTACTTACCAGCCCTGACATTATCTCTCGTGGATTTATCTACCTGCGCGATAGTGAAGAGCTGATGGGCGTCATCCGCCAGTATTTGAAGCAAAAAGTTGCCCGTACATTTAACGGTCGCCGAGTTGATCTCGACACTGTGAAAAAGGAAATTAAGGATGAGCTAACGCACGTTCTGTATGACCAGACTCGTCGCACGCCAATTGTTATCCCAGTGATTAACGAAATCGGCGGTGGTGGTGGCGGTGGCCAAAAACCTGAAGGTGACCGTGGACACCAGCAACGACAGCAACAAGGTCGTGGCCCACGTCCTGACCGACGTTCACAAGACGCCCCACAGGATGGCCCTCGTGATGCAGCTTCTGCACCAGCGGTTGAAGCACTTGGCCTCGAAACCAAAGCCTTCCCTGCACCAATGGTCCCTGACACCGAAACTGTTGAGCCAAAAAAGGCTCCCGAAGCTCGCGGCTACTAGCCCGAAATAAGTTTTAAAAAAGAAGAGCCCCGCCGTAGCGAGGCTCTTCTTTGTAAGTGAGCTTTTTCACTAAAGGCGGGGTTGCTGGTGTGTTAGCTCAGCTTGGTGAACTCGAAGGTCCAGTCGTAGTGCGAGTCGAGCCTGAGTCCGTAACCGATGGCCTGTGTTGTGATCTCGGCAACGACATCTTTTTGGTAGGTCCCCTGGGGGATCTCCTTGCTACCGAGACCGACGGAGATCGAAGCGTTGGGCTTGGTGGAGTTCGCCGCTTTTCTCATCGCCGTGTTCAGGATGGTGGCGGCAAGCTCCTCGTGTGACATGTCAACGGTTGGGATAGCTTTCGGTTCTTCTGTCATTTCAAACTTCCTGTATAGGCGAACAAAACTAACGATTAATATAATAGATTCAAAACGGGGATAGTGCAAGCATAAGCACCGCATTGACCCTATTTACGACACAACCATAAGCCTATTGCAAAATGTAGTAAATTTTGCTATAATAACTTTTATGAAACGGCGTGAAAGCGCTCAAAATAAACTATAATGAAAAAGATTATGGCAAAAAAGAAAAAACGAAGTTCAAGCAAGAAGAAGTCGGCGCCTCAGTCACCGCAGCACACGTTACCAGCAGGGTTCTGGTCACAAGTAGGGGCTATCCTTTTAATTGCCTTCTCGTTACTCCTTATTCTGAGCTGGTTTGGCCTCGGCGGCCCTGTCCTTGATTGGCTGTACGCTACTTCTATGAGCGTCATCGGCTATGCTGTCTACGTCGTGCCACTCGTCTTTATCTATGTTGCCGTCGAAACCTTCCGCGCCGAAGATAACCGCCTGCCATTCATTATGAAAACAGCAACCGTACTGTCACTTGTGTGGTTTGCTGGTCTTTTCGGACTACTCAAAGCTGCCGATGGCAAAACAACCGGTGGTGCTATCGGTGACTTTGTGAACAACAGTGCCATGCTGATGTTGGTTGATAGGGGTGTCGCAGCATTCGTCTATATCCTCTTGATTCTTATTACCGCTCTGTTCATTCTGCGTGTGTCGCCAATTACGATTATCAAGAAGATCTACGAAATGACTCGTCGTGACACTAGTGAGATCGAAGCCAACGTCAAAGTTATGAGAAACGCCGCTGCCCTCGATGCGCCAGCAAAGGGCAAATCAACGCTTGCAGCCGACTTCAAGATGAACGCCGGTGTCTCTGTTGTTGGTGTTGATGAAGAAGATAAGAAGCCAAATCGACTCTCCAGTTTCAAGGGGGCAACGCCTCGCGATAAAGCCGCTGAAGATCAGTCTGCACTTGTGACCGTCAGTGACCCTAACTGGGAAGCCCCAAGTGTCGACATGCTCGAAAAGAAACAATCTCCTGCTGATGCCGGTGATGTTCAGCAGAACGCCCAGATTATTAAAGACACATTAAGTGAATTCAATATCGACGTCGACATGGAAGGCGCTAACATTGGTCCAAAGGTCACGCAGTACACTTTGAAACCACCTTCAGGTGTTAAATTGACTCGTATTACGCAGCTTGAAACAAATATTGCCCTTAACCTTGCGGCGCAGAGTCTCCGTATTGAAGCCCCGATCCCTGGTCAAAAAGCCGTCGGTATCGAAGTACCAAACCGCAAGGCGGCTGATGTGCGTTTGCACTCAATCCTGACTAGCCCGCAGTGGAAGGGGAATTCAGAGCCACTTAAGTTTGCTATCGGTAAAGATATTTCCGGCCAAGCCACCCTTGGTGAGCTGAACAAGATGCCCCACCTCTTGATCGCTGGTCAAACTGGCTCAGGTAAGTCTGTCATGATTAATACTTTGCTGACCAGTCTTTTGTATCACAACAGCCCGTCTGAAATGAAGCTGATCCTGGTTGACCCAAAGCAAGTTGAAATGGCGCCGTACGAAGATATTCCGCACCTTTTGACCCCTGTCATTAACGAACCCGAAAAAACAATTAGCGCCCTTAAATGGGCAGTCAACGAGATGGAGCGCCGCTACAAACTGCTTGCCGAGAACAAATTCCGTGACATCGCAACGTATAACAAAATGATTCAGTCTGGCGCTCGCAAGATTACCGTAGCCGACGAAAATGGCATCCCACAGGAGCACAAAGACGGTGCCATGCCATACATTGTCATCGTCATCGATGAGCTGGCTGACCTGATGATGGTCGCATCTCGTGACGTCGAAGCGCTGATTGTGCGTCTTGCTCAAAAGGCCCGTGCCGTCGGTATTCACTTGGTCCTTGCGACGCAGCGTCCATCAGTTGACGTTATTACCGGTCTGATTAAAGCCAACGTACCAGCCCGAATTGCCTTTACGGTGGCGTCTCAAATTGACTCTCGAACTATCTTAGACCAAGCCGGTGCCGAAAAACTCCTTGGACAAGGTGACATGTTGATGCTGACGCCTTCAATGGCTAAGCCAAAGCGTATCCAGGGTGCATGGGTAACCGATGAAGAAGTTATTAAGATTTCAGATCACCTTCGCGCCCAATCTCCTCCACAGTACAACGAAGACGTTGTCAGTATGCCGGTTCAGTTGAACGGTAAAGGTGGGGTCGTCATGGACTTCGATACCAGCGGTGGCGGTAGCGAAGATACAATGTATAAAGACGCCGTGCAGGTTGTCATCGACAGCGGCAAGGCCAGTGCGAGCTTATTGCAACGTCGCCTGCGCGTTGGCTACGCCCGTGCAGCCCGCCTGGTTGAAGAAATGGAAGAACAGGGGATTATCGGGCCAGCCGATGGTGCGCGGCCACGAGACGTGCTTGTGAGTAGTATTGATGACGTATTCGGTGCCAGCGGTGCGACTGATGCTAATGGCGATGATCTCGGGTAAATCTTAACGAATCATGAAACGAAAACGAGTCAGCATTGCGCTGGCTCTTTTTGATACGTAAGCTTAGTGTAGGAGTGAGGTGATCAACACTTCTGGGGGCGCCGGCTAACACTTGTCAATTGGGGTGAGTTACGGTATAATAACAGGGTTAATAACTCAAGCTTACGTGATTAATAATAAATATTTAATGGAGTGTAAGCATCTGCCCGCTGGCGAAAGCCAAAAGGTAGGATTCCAAAAGGAGAACTAAATGAAAGAATACGAACTTACCGTTCTGATTCACCCTGATCTGGAAGCAGATCTCGAAACACCACTGACGAAAGTCCGTGACATCATCAAAAACGCTGGTGGTACCATCATCCGCGAAGACAACTGGGGTAAGAAAAAACTTGCATACCCAATTCGTCGTGCAGAATTTGGTATCTATGTGTACATGGATGTATCACTTCCAGCTGATGCACCACTAAAAATCAGTAACATTTTCAATATTACTGACGAAGTCCTCCGTTACCTTCTGGTGACTGTGAACGAAAAAGCTCGCAAGGCTCTCGCCGCAGAACAAACACGTGCTGAAGATAACGCTGCGAACGACACGACTAAAGAATAAGACGAATAGGAATAAGGGGAGTACACAACTATGGCAAAGAGCATCAACCAAGTAATTCTGATGGGACGCCTTACTCGCGACCCTGAACAGCGAACAACAACTGGCGGAAAGACAATTGCGAGCTTTAGTATCGCTGTCGACCGCGGTGGTGAAAGTGACCAAGCTGATTTCTTTGATATCACTGCCTGGGAAAAGCTCGGTGAGCTCGTTGTGCAGTACCTTGCAAAGGGACGACGCGTCCTGGTACAAGGTCGCCTTCGCCAAGATAGTTGGGATGACAAAGAAACCGGTAAAAAACGTTCACGCGTTGAAGTAACCGCAACTGACGTTACCTTCCTCGATGGACCTAGTGGTGATGATGACGGCGGAAGCCGCCCATCAGCACAAACGTCTTACCCGAAGGCAACCTCTAGTACATCAAACAACCAAGATGTCGTCATTGATGACATCGAAGACAAGCCAATTGATTTAAGCGAAATTCCATTCTAGTCCTGAACTAGAAATTAATAAGGAGAAATAAGACATGCCAAAACGACTAAAGAAAGATACACCTGTATATTTTGACTACAAAGACGTCAAAACTCTACAGCGTTTCATCAACATTTACGGACAGATCGAACCAATCGGTAAGACTGGCCTAAGTGCAAAGCAACAGCGACAACTCGCTGGTGCTATCAAGCGTGCTCGTCACCTTGCATTACTACCATTCGTATCACAGGGATAATACCTAGTGGGATACTACCAGCCGACTGATCTCAAAAAGGGCGCCGTTGTTCAAATCGACGGTAAGCCTTTTCGGGTCATCGAGTACAACCAAAAAGTAATGGGACGCGGTGGAAGCATCGTGAACGTAAAGATCAGGAACCTGATTGATGGTTCGGTCATCCCAAAAACCTTTAAGGGTCAAGAACGTATCGAATCTGCAGAAGTCAGCAACCAGACGGTTCAATACTTGTATAACGATACTGATAGTTACTACTTTATGGACCCAAAGACTTTTGAACAGTTCCAACTTTCAGCTGAAGTTGTTGATGAAGCCAGCGGGTACCTAAAAGAAGGCGATGAGCTGAGCCTACAGTTCTTTGATAACCGAGTCATCAATGTTGAGCTTCCAAAGAATGTCTTCCTTGAGGTTACTTACTCTGAAGACGTCGTAAAGGGAGATACTACCAGTAGTGTCCTCAAAGATGCCACACTTGAAACCGGCAAGGTCGTAAAGGTCCCAGCCTTTATCAAGACTGGTGACATCATCTCGGTTGATACCGAAACCGGCGCCTACCGCGAACGGAAGAAATAGTTGAAATCACGTCTCGACGCTGAACTAACTCGTCGTGGGCTGGTGCCAACACGTTCCCAGGCCGAAAGTTTTATTAAGCTTGGGAAAGTAAAGGTGAACGGTCAACTGATTCTGAAGCCCGGTTTCTTTGTTGATGTGAACTCACAGATTAAACTCGACGTCGATGAACAATACGTTAGTCGCGCGGGGTTGAAATTAGCTAGTGTCGCTCAAATTTTGAAACTCGATTTCCGTGACAAGATCGTCCTTGATGTCGGCAGTAGTACTGGCGGCTTTACGGATTATTCGCTTCGTCGCGGCGCAAAAATGGTATTTGCAGTTGATGTCGGTACTGACCAATTGCACCCAAGCCTGCAGGGTCACCCGAAAATTCATTTACACGAGAAAACCGATATTCGGGATTTTTACCTTCGTAAAGACCGCCCAGATATCGTCGTGATAGATGTATCCTTTATTAGTCTGCGCGAAGTGTTGCCGCATATTGCTCGCGAACTTTCAAATGAAAAGACCCAGATCGTTGCTATGGTGAAGCCTCAGTTTGAAGCCGGAAAAGACCAAACCAACAAAGGAATTATTAAAAATGACGCCGTGCGACGTCAGATCTTAAAAGATTTTGAATTATGGGCTCAAGATTTGTTCTATATAAATGCTAAACGTGACAGTGATGTTGCTGGCGCAAAAGGAAACCAAGAGCGGTTCTATTTACTGACGTTAAAGCGGAATTCAACGACGTCACCAGGACGCATCACGTAGTCACGACCTTCAGTGCGCATCTTTCCGGCAGCCTTGGCTGCCGTTTCTGATCCAGCAGTAACTAGGTCGTCGAAATCGACGATAGCTGCGGCGATGAAACCTTTTTCAAAGTCACCGTGAATCACGCCAGCGGCTTTTGGTGCAGTGTCGCCTTTGCGAATAGTCCAGGCGCGGATTTCTTGTGGGCCAGCGGTTAGGTAGCTCTGCAGACCGAGCGTTTCGTAAGCGGTTCGGCCCAATTGAGATAAGCCAGATTCTTTGACACCGTAGGCTTCAAGTAGTTCCAGTGCATCGGCTTCGTCGAGCCCACGGAGCTCTTCTTCGATTTTGGCACAGATGAACACTGATTGAGCAGGGGCAACAAGCGCAGCAAGTTCTTGCTTGCGAGCTTCATTGCTGAGCGTTTCTTCGTCGACGTTAAATGCATAGATAACTGGTTTGCCACTAAGCAGCTGTAGGCCTTGGATAAGTTCTGTGTTCAGGCCTTCGATTTCGCTGATCAGCTTGCCTTCAAGTAGGGGAGTCTGTAACTTTAGGACCTCTTCGAGTTCTGCTTTAGCTGCTGGGCGAGCCTTGATCTCACGCTCAAGTCGAGGAATCTGTTTCTCAATACTTTGCAGGTCAGCCAAGATAAGTTCGGTGTTAATCGTCTCTATGTCCTTTTTAGGATCAACAAGGTCGTCAACATGAATGACGTCTGGGTTAACAAAAGCACGTACGACGTGGACGATGGCGTCGCATTCACGGATATTAGCCAGGAACTTATTGCCCAAGCCTTCGCCTTTACTTGCGCCAGCAACAAGGCCAGCGATGTCGACAAATGTAACTGTTGCGGGAATGATCTTCTTCGAATCGTAAAGATTTTTCAGGACTTCTAGTCTTTCGTCGGGAACAGCAATAATACCGGTATTCGGTTCAATAGTTGCGAACGGGTAATTAGCCGCCAAAATGTTGTTGTCGGTTAGCGCGTTGAATAGGGTAGATTTGCCGACGTTTGGAAGGCCGACGATAGCGATAGATAAACTCATATGAGGATTATTATAACAGAGGTGACGGTATTAAGGAATGAAGGGCTTCGTAATTTAGCAATACAGTAGCCCTTGACCAATTGCCTCGGTACCCAAAATGCTTTATGCTTATGGTAGTAATGATTCGTCTGTCTGCATTTATAAAACCTTTGTCTTTGCCGCTGTTAGCGCTGGGGCTTTTTGTGGCAACCCTTGGGGTGACTGCTGGTACGGCATCTGCTATTACTAGCAACGGACTCGACGCAAATGAATTTGGCGGCTCCAACGCCCGTTATGCACTCGAGAATACCTCCGATGTAAGTGGTGCCGATTATGTACAAATTCCAGTCTATTATTTAAATACCGGCGCACCGGTATCGGCGGGTAGTAAACCACCTGGCGATATGACAATATTAATTAACGAATTTGGTGCACGGACAAGCACCACGATGCAGGTGTCCACAGACGGCGGTGCAAGCTGGAGTGCTGCGACGAGGAGTGACTTTCGTTTTACGATTAGTAGAGCTAAATTTACATACCGAGCAGATATAAACGGATGGGAAGCATCATACAAAGCAAGGCTCAGCACCGGCAACGGTCGCGTTCAGTATCGAGCGAACATTGAAGCTCCATCCGGCTCGGCTGGCGCACGGGGAACGATTGCGAAGATTGGGTACTCGTCAGCCAATGGTAGCAATTTTGCGACGGCAAACAGAGACAGGTGCGATAGGGCTGGTCAAGCCGCCTGTAACGCGTACTTCAACTATAGGCTGGCTTTCGGCACCCCTTGTACTGAAGTTTCGAACAGGTTGGTTAGTGCCTATATATATGACGGTGATAATCGCGTAGGATCGGTGACAACTGCTCAGGGTCCGAGAAAGTTCTCTGTGCAGCTGCGTGATGTCACCACGGGTGCTCTTACCAATATTGGTCCAGTAGGAAGTGAAGACAATCAGGGTATTGCGAGCTATCCCTTTACCGTCCAGCCAAAGCACAAGTACGAATTTATTGTAAACAATGTTTATACAAATAACGTCCTGCAGTTCAAACTTCCATACGACAGTATTGATTCTTTGACAGACTGTAATTACTCTTTGAGCCCCTCGACAACAGTAGCGCCTACAATTGCTGAACCAGCGACGTTAACGCCGCTTACTTCAACTGGCTATGTTACAAATAATGGTACATCGATTAGCGACGATGTGAACTGGCAGTACACACGTTGTCGGATTGCACCTGGAGCAAATCCGGCTCAGTATGCACAGGCCGCCGACAATACTTCAAACGGCGTCAGTACGTACAATGCAAAGGGCGCCTCATGTCAGCAGGTGAGTAGTGGGAGTACCAAGTTTGTGAGGGGACTGAACACAGTCACGTCCGATTCACAGCCTATGCCTGACATCCCGCCGGGCTCGCGAGTGTGTTACATCATGTCGGTAAACCCACCAACGAATACGTCGGCTTCAAATGTATGGAAGCACTCAACACCCTCCTGTGTGCTTTTTGGAAAGCAGCCCAAAGTTCATGTACTTGGGGGCGATTTGTGGGTGGGGCGATTATTTGCAGGGGTGACAGCAACGGTACCAACGTCAAAAATCCAAACCTCTTTGACGGTAAAAGACAAAATTTATGGTTCATGGACTGAATATGGAGCATTATCGACGGGTGCAATTATAAAACTGGGTACTGGTTCGGCTTACGCCAACGGAGGCGCGAGTGGTATGACGTCGTGTGATGCTGCACCGCTTTCTTTCGCTAATACAATAACAACAAACCCATGTGCGGGAACGAGCGCAGTTCTAGGGGGCTATAAAAGCAACCAAACGGTACCTAATGTCGCCGGTTCGTTCAAGACGACTTCGGCTACGCCAACGTTATCTGGAACTCAAAGCTTAACAAATCTGAACGGACTATATAAAACATCGGGCAACTTAACAATATCCGGCGGACAGATCGCTAAGGGACGGGCTGTTATCATCAATGCAGCAGGTGCTACGGTGACAATTGAAGGCAATATCAACTATGATTCGTCGCCGTTGACGAGTACGGACCAGATACCGCAAGTGGTGATTATCGCTGGAACTATAAATATTAAAGGCGCAAGTAGTGCCGGTGCAGTTTCAAATATTGATGCTTGGCTGGTTGCAAGTAGCACGGTGAACACTTGTTATGATGCCGGAGTAATGACTTCGCTTACTTTGAATATATGCGCCACGCCACTTGTCATCAATGGTCCAGTCATGACGAGTAACTTACAGCTGTGGCGAACGGCAGGGGCTGGTGCTGGGACTTCGGCAGCCGATCCAGCCGAAGTGATTAACCTACGCCCTGACGCGTACCTATGGGGAATTTACAAGGGATCACAGAGTGGACGACTCGAAACGACGTACCAGCGTGAATTACCGCCACGTTTTTAGTGCCTCGTAGTTAAGATCCTCCCTTGCTATTTCCCTTATGCTTTCGGTATAATGAGGGACAATATGGCATTACTAAAAGGCGTGGGCGACTTCTTTGCATTAGATATAGGGACAAATGCGGTTCGAGTACTGCAACTTTCTTCGACTGGCCCCGATTCTTGGTCACTTGATCACTTTGGTTATGCGCCAATTGATGAACATACTGCAAGCAGTAATTCACCTGAAAGCCTTAGAAAATTAGGTGAGATTATCATGACCGCAGTAGGCCAGAGTGGTATCAAATCAAAGAGCGTTGTTATCGGACTTCCTTCGAGTAAGACATTCACGACGGTCATTGAACTTCCAGTTATGCCCGAAGCGGAACTAAAAAGTACTTTGAAGTACCAGATTGATCAGTACATTCCGATGGCTGCCAATGACGCAAAGGTTGACTGGGCACTGCTGGGTACATCGTTGCATGATCCGAAACAACAAGAAGTATTGCTTGCAAGCACCGCTAATAGCTATGCAGAAGAACGCCTAGAATTCGTCGAGAGCCTTGGGCTTGATGTAATTGCCTCAGAGCCAGACCCACTCGCGATGATACGATCGTTGCTGCCGGCTGGGGTGCCTGATGGCCGCCTGATTATTGACGTTGGTGAACTTTCAACTGATCTCGCGATTACGTTCGGTGATAGCCCTCGACTTGTCCGTACGATTCCAATGGGAGTGAAGTCTCTTATTAAAGCTGCGGTACAGAACTTAAACGTCCAAGAAGACCAAGCGCGACAGTTTATTTTGAAGTTTGGTCTTGCACCTGACCGGCTTGAAGGCCAGGTTTTCCGAGCGCTTGAATCAACGCTCGAAAATTTCGCTACAGAACTTATCAAATCTGTGAAATTTTTCCAAACGCGTTATCCAAACACTCCCGTTGGCGGCATTTTACTGTCAGGTTATGCCTCAGTCGTTCCGCTATTTGGTGAATACGTCACCGCTAAAACTAGCATCCCTTCTGCAATAGCAAACCCTTGGCAAAAAGTTCGAGTGTCTCAATCTGATCAACAGCAGCTGCTTTCAGTGGCGTCTGAGTTTGCGACGGTTATTGGACTTGCGCAACGAAGGAACAAAAAGTCATGATCGAAATTAACCTTGTCCCTGATGTAAAGCAAGAACTCATTCGAGCACGAATGATTCGTTCGGCCGTCGTATCGGGCGCAATTATTACAACTATCATTGCTGCAGCGGTCGTGGCAATTCTTTCGGTATACATTTTCGGCGTTCAAACTGTTCGCGGTGCAGTCGCTGATGAAGCAATTAAGAAGGGGAGCGCGCAGTTGGCATCTGTTGAAGATCTTTCAAAGATCCTCACGATCCAGAACCAACTTACCAAAATAAATGACCTGAACGATAACAAGAAAATTGATTCACGTATTTTTGTGTTGCTTCAGGCAATTATCCCACCAGCACCTAACGATGTGAAAGTATCAAGCGTGACAATTGACGCCGAAGAAGACAGTATCACCCTAGAAGGCCAAACTCCGATCTATCCTTCACTCGAAGCGTTCAAAAAGACGATTGATGCCGCTTATGTGCGATACAACGATGAAAACGATAAGCAACAAGATATTGCTTTAGCGTCTAATTTGAGTATTTCGAATGTAAGTTACGGCGAAGACGCGACGGGCGCGAAAGTCTTGCGATTTACCGTGAGCTTTACCTACGCGCAAGAATTGTTTTCTCCAAAAGTTAACAACCCAACTATCGTGCTGATCAACGGTGGAAATGTCACTGACTCTTACCTGGGAATTCCAAAGAGTATTTTCACAGATCGCGCTGCCGACGAGGGGACTAATTAGTATGAAGCCAAACGACACAGCACTTCGAAAACGATCACAGATCGCCAAAGCTAATAAGACGATGTTCTTGTGGATTGCGGCCGCATCCGCGCTGGTTGGCTTCGCTGTCGTTGCCTCTATCTTCTTGACACAAAAGCTCTTTTTCAACGAAAAGATACTTCTTGAAAAGAATAAAACCGTCTCAACTTTGAACGCGAACAACAAAGTTGTATCAGATCTAGAATCTCAAATACGTGCGCTTGACGCGGACGCCAACTTGGCAAAAGTAAAGGCGAACGATTCAGATCAGGCACTCCAAGTGATCCTTGACGCGCTTCCTTCGGGTGCGAACTCAGTGGCGCTCGGTGCATCACTACAGAGCAAACTTTTGGCGGGCATAAATGGGCTCGTGCTCGAAAGCCTTCAACCTGACCTTGTCCTGGGTGTTGAATCACTGACCGACAGCGGGATTGAGAGCGGGGCAGTTTCATCGAGTGCCGGCGAAAACGAGATTACATTTAGGTTTTCTGTCAGCGGCAACCAAGATGCATTATTACAGGCGCTGACCAACCTTGAGCGATCAATCCGTACGATCGACATTACAAATCTTAAAATTGAAAATCAAGGCGCAGGTCAGACAATGACCGTCACCGGACGTGCTTTTTATGAGCCAGCAAAAACAGTAACACTTTACGATAAGGTGGTGAAACCATGAAACGCTCTGATTTAGCGATGATTGTCTTGATCGCAGCGGCTAGCGCTGGTATTGCATACTTTATTGCCAGTAGCGTGCTCGGAAATATGACCGAACAAGCGGTAAAGGTAAAGACGATCGATTCGATTACAAGTACCGTAGAAACCCCCGACAAGAAAATATTTAATGAGAATGCGATTAACCCTTCTGTTGAGGTTAATATCAATAACACAGAAGAAGACAAGCCGACAACACCCACTAATACCGAAGTAAAAGCCAACGACACGACGACGTCTAACGGCACGACAAACGATACGCCGTAAGTTGAAGGGGACACATGCCACTACTTACTGATGACATTCAAGACAAACTGATAAAGCTCCTAATCGACGAGGGGCTTGTCGCGTCACATGTGCTAGACCAAGCTAAAGAAGCGTCGTTGTCAGAAAAGAAGCCACTATTTAGCCTGTTGTCAGAGCAAGCAATTATCGATGACGAGCTTTTGACTCACGCTATTGCCCAAGTTTCGGGTGTGCCGTATGTGAACTTAACGAACACATTAATTGATCAGAATATTCTGACGCTTTTACCTGAGGACATTGCCGAAAGGTTTATGGCAGTGCCGCTTGCAGAGGTCCAGAACCGACTTGCCGTCGCCATGATTGACGCTAATAACGTTCAGGCAGTTGATTACCTTGCAAACCGTATCCAGCGTCCACTGAAGGTCTTTATGGCATCAGAAGCCGGTGTTCGTCATGTCCTTGATCAGTATCGTACCGACCTCTCAAGTGTCGACGAAGCAGCCGAAGCGTCACAAGAAGAGGCAAAGGCCGAAGAAGCAAGCGACGTAAAGACAATCGTTCAAGATTCGCCAATCAGCCAAGCACTAAGTAAGATTTTGGAATACGCAATTAAATCCCGTGCCAGTGACGTGCACGTTGAACCTCTTGAGGGAACGCTCAAGATTCGTGTTCGTGTTGATGGTGTGCTGCGCGAAATCATGCAACTTCCAAAGAGTATTGAACCAGCGCTTGTGAGCCGTGTGAAGATCCTAGCGAACTTAAAGATCGACGAACACCGCGTGCCTCAAGATGGTCAGTTCACAGTTAAAATTGCCGGGAAAGAAGTCGACCTGCGTATCGCGATTAGCCCTGTCGTATGGGGTGAACAAATTGTGATTCGTCTGCTCGATAAATCAGGTAACTCGTTTGATATCCAGGAAATGGGATACACTGGCCGTGCGCTGCGCGTGGTGAGACATGGCATTAAACGTCCAAACGGCATGATCCTTACTTCCGGACCAACTGGTTCCGGTAAGTCGACCAGTCTCTACGCGCTTATCAAAGAAATCAAAGACGATAGCGTCAACATTGTCACGCTCGAAGACCCGGTAGAATACAAAATGGACGGAGTGAACCAGATCCAGGTAAATGCCGAGGTAGGGCTGACGTTTGCGAACGGACTTCGTTCGATCCTTCGTCAAGACCCCGATGTGGTGATGGTAGGGGAGATTCGTGACGGCGAGACTGCCGCACTGGCTGTGCAGGCTGCGCTGACCGGACACCTTGTGTTCAGTACGCTGCACACAAACTCAGCCGCTGGGGTCCTTCCACGTCTGCTTGATATGGACATTGAACCATTCCTTATCGCAAGTACAGTGAATACAATTATTGGTCAGCGACTTGTGCGCCGCGTTGCAGGTAAACGAGAGACGTATCAATCATCTCCGATTGAAACACAGAATATTATGGCGACGATTGGTCACTTGTTACCAAAAACAAAGGAAGATGTTGCGCGTGTTTCGCAAGATTTGGGCTATAAAGATCTTCCTTTGGCCGGCCAAAGCGCTTATACTTTGGTAAGAGGTATTGATACTCCTCAGACACCGCACGGCTACAGTGGTCGCTCGGGCATCTACGAAGTAATGGACGTCAATCCAGATATCCAAAAACTGATTGTTGCGAAAGCGTCGAGTTCGGAAATCCAACGACTCGCAGTGTCTCAGGGTATGATTACGATGCGTCAGGACGGCTACTTAAAAGCACTGTCGGGTGTCACAACGCTTGAAGAAGTAAATAGGGTTACATCAGATGCAGCCTAAGATAAAGGAATGAGTGGGAAGATATGAATAATCAACAATTAAGAATCGAAGTGCTCCTCGAAGAAGTTGTACGCCGTAAAGCGTCAGACCTTCACCTTCAGGTAGGGCTTCCGCCAATGCTCCGTGTTGACGGCGCGCTAATGCCGATTGCTGGCTTTAACCCGCTCGATGAAGCGGCAGTTGAAACGCTTGTCTTTGCTATTCTTGACCAAGACCAACGACAAATTCTTTTAAAAGACAAGGAATTCGACTTCAGTTTCGCCTTTGGAACACTTGGTCGTTTCCGTGTGAACGCCTACCACGAACGTGGTAACCTAGCGGCCGCGCTCCGCCTTATTCCAAATGAAATTAAATCAGTCACTGAACTTGGTATGCCAAATGTCGTGATGGGCTTTGCTGATTATCCACGCGGACTTGTGCTTGTGACTGGACCAACTGGGTCTGGCAAATCAACGACCCTTGCGGCACTTGTCGACAAGATCAACACCGAGAAATCTCAGCACATTATTACGATTGAAGATCCGATTGAATTTACGCACAAATCTAAAAAATCAGTCATCGTCCAGCGTGAAGTGCACTATGACACCTATTCATTCTCGGCGGCGCTTCGTTCAAGCCTGCGTCAAGACCCTGACGTCGTGCTTATTGGTGAGATGCGTGACCTCGAGACGATTTCGGCTGCGATTACGATTGCAGAAACTGGTCACCTTGTCTTTGCAACACTCCACACCAACTCAGCGGCACAATCGATTGACCGTATGATCGACGTTTTCCCTCCTCACCAACAGCCACAAATTCGGGCTCAGCTTTCAAACATTCTGATGGCGATTGTGTCACAGCGTTTAGTACCGTCTATCGGCGGCGGGCGAGTGGTAGCAGCTGAAATCTTGGTAGCGAACCCAGCAGTGCGTAACATTATCCGTGAAGGAAAAGCTCACCAACTCGATGCGATTATCCAAACTGGTGCTGACCAGGGTATGCAGACGATGGACCGAACATTAGTCAGCCTCGTACAAGCTGGAACTATCTCATACGATAGCGCACGTGAGTTCGCAGTCGACTTAACTGAATTTGAAAGGCTTATGAGAGGCTAACCAAAGTGAAAAAGTTTGCGTATGAAGCCAGGGACCGCGCCACCAATAAATTGGTGAAGGCAACGCTACAGGCAGAGTCTGAAAACTCTGCGGCGCAGCTATTGGTCAAACAGGGCTTTGTGCCACTTTCCATCAAAGAGCAGATTGGCGACGGGTCATTCCTTGCCCGAATCACGGGACGAATCACGACCAAAGATAAAGTTGTCTTTACCCGTCAGCTCGCAACATTGATTGGCGCTGGATTACCGCTAAGCCAAAGTCTTCACACTGTTTTAGAGCAGACGAATAACAAGCAGCTTCAAGCAGTGGTACAAGAAATCGTTGCCGACGTTGAAGGTGGTAGGTCGCTTTCGATCGCTTTCGCAAAACACCCGACGGTGTTCGACGGCGTCTTTATCTCGCTCGTTTCGGCCGGTGAGCTGTCGGGAACACTTGATGAGTCATTGCAGCGTGTTGCACTGCAACAGGAAAAAGACGCGGCAACGATGAGCAAGATTAAGGGAGCGCTGACGTATCCGATTATTGTGCTTGTCGTGATTGGCGCCGTGCTGGCGTTTATGCTTTTCACCGTTGTCCCACAAGTAGAGAAGTTATACGAAGACCTGGGTAAAACGCTGCCATTCCTGACGCAGGTCATGGTGGATGCAGCGAGGTTCCTATCGAGTTTTTGGTGGTTAGCGCTTATCGCCGTAGGTGTTGGGGTCTACTTCATTCTGCAGTACCTCAAAACAGAAAGTGGCCAGCATTTTAAAGACGTCTTCAAGCTTAAGGCACCAGTATTTGGCAAAATGATCCAAAAACTCTACATGGCACGGTTTACTCGAACAGGACAAACACTGCTTGGAACCGGCGTTAGCATGCTCGATATGCTAAAAGTCAGCTCGACAGCTGTAAATAACTCCGTGATAGCAAAAAGTATCGACCGTGCCGCCGACAAAGTAAAAGGCGGTAAGGCATTATCGGCTGCACTCGAACCCGAAGCAATTATTCTGCCGTTTGTGCCGCAAATGGTGAAGATTGGTGAACAGTCTGGTCGTATCGACGAAATGTTAGGCAAAGTCGCCCAAGTGTACGAAGACGAACTCGACGAGCAGATTAAGACGATTTCAACCGCCATTGAACCGATTCTGATGGTGGTGCTCGCCATTGTCGCCGGCGGTATGGTGGGCGCAATTCTGCTTCCAATCTACGGCTTGGTGAACGGTATTAACGTCTAAAACAACTGGACAAACACTCTCTGTTCGGCTACTATTAAACACAAGCATTAACTGCAATTAATTTAGTTCATTTGAAAGGTGGAAAAAATTCCTATGAACGTTCTCACAAAAGAAAGAGGCGCTAAAGGCTTCACGATCATCGAGGTTGTCCTGGTGCTTGCCATCGCTGGACTTATCTTCCTAATGGTCTTCATCGCGCTTCCAGCGCTTCAACGAAACCAACGCGACACACAGCGCAAAAATGACATGGGTCGTTTGCAAACAGCATTGGTTAACTACACGAACTCAAACCGTGGCAAATTACCGACTAACTATGAAACATTCACCAAGCAGTATCTTATTACTGGCGGTGATTCGTTCATTGATCCATCTGGCGCAAAGACTGGAAACGCGACGACATACGTCTTTGATGAACTCGGATCAGAAGAACTCGATAAATCGTACACCGATACACAAAATACGATTTTCTATACAGTCGGATATTCGTGTGGCGACACTAGTTCAACCGTGAAAGCGGGTGGTTCGCGCAAAGTTGCGTTCCGACTAGCGCTTGAAGGTGGTGGCTACCACTGCGTAAGTAACTAGCAGTAGAATCTCTTTTACTGGTATCATAAGTCTATGTTTGAGCCACTTATCTATACCGCACTTGTACTGTTTGGGCTCGTCCTAGGTAGTTTTGCCGGTGCATCTGTGTGGCGGCTGCGCGCTCGACAACTTGTTGCCGACAAAAAGGCGGGCGAGCCAGTTGACCACAAAGAATACACCCAGCTCAAGAAGCTGGCACATCAAAAAGTAGCAACAGATCGTTCACGCTGCCTCCACTGCGGTTATGAACTTCGTTGGTACGACCTTGTTCCACTTGTCAGCTGGCTGACGCTTCGTGGGCGCTGCCGAGAGTGCCATAAGCAAATTGGCATCATGGAGCCACTCATTGAGCTAGGAACGGCCCTGTTCTTTGTCCTCTCGTACATTTTTTGGCCAGTAGCCTTGACCGAGGCCTTGCCGATCGCTGGATTTATGCTTTGGCTGATTGCGGGAGTAGGACTAGCGATTATGTTCGCCTACGACACAAAGTGGTTCCTACTACCTGATCGAATAAACTTTGCCGTCATTGGGATCGCGCTTGTGAGTGCTATCCTGACGGTTATTTCTGCACCGAATGCTGTCGAAGCGACACTGAGCGTTGTCGGCGCGGTTGCGGTGCTGAGCGGTATCTACTTTGCGCTCTATGTTGCGTCAAAAGGTCGCTGGATTGGTTTTGGAGATATTAAGCTTGGACTTGGACTAGGATTGTTGCTTGCTGACTGGCAATTAGCGATCATTGCTTTGTTCCTTGCGAACTTTATTGGATGCCTGATTGTTATTCCGTTGATGGTGACGGGTAAGCTCAAGCGAAACGCCCATGTTCCATTCGGACCACTTCTTATCGCCGGTGCAATCCTGGCTAAGTTTATTGGTCCCGCACTTATTGAATTCTATGCTTTTGGCTTGATGTAGTCGCTCGCTGTCGTTGCCTACAAGGGGATAAATTGCACCCCGCTTATGCTATAATGGCCACAAATGGGCATTCACTTACGACAGGGATTTACTATTATCGAGACGATGCTGGTGCTTGCCATCACCGGCGTATTAATTGCCGGTCTATTAGTAGGGTTAGGGTCATCAATTAGTAATCAGCGCTATCTTGATTCGGTTGCGAGCTTTAAGGCTTTAATTCAGCAACAGTACGCAAAAATTGAAAACGTCACAAATGATCGTAATCAAGATTGGATATGCGGCAATACTGCAACCCCTACCGAGGCGGAAAATGGCGGCACTGCGCCTGGTCAAACAGACTGCGTACTCCTTGGTCGTTATGTTGGTATCGTTGACGACCAAATTACGACAGCAACTGTTGTTGGCTATCCACAATCGGCAAATTCTAGTTCGAGCACGATTGATTTTGTGAAAAGTGACTATACGCTCGGCATCTCAAAGAGTAGCGTCGAGCAGACCTCTTTGGAGTGGGGCGCTCAGATCGCTTGGCCATCAAAAGGCGCCGGCTCAGTAACGCCAACTTCGCCTCGCTCGCTCGCGATTCTTATCATTCGTTCACCCGAAGATGGAACGTCATATACTTTTACGAGCGATACGGTTAACGCAATCGATTCTGTGACATCACTGACTCTCACCGGCATGATGGTGACAAATATTACCCAGACTAATCCAGGGCAGGGTGGACGAACCGTTTGTATTGAACCGGGTGGCGTAAACGTGCCCGAGAAATTAGCAATTTATATCGGTTCGGCTGCGAGTGGATCGAGCTCAATCGAAACTCGCTCAAAAACTTTGATACAAGATGCTGGCGGAGATACAGAATGTTAAAACGACGTACCCAAACAGGGGATACACTCATTGAAGTTCTTTTTGCTTTTACGATCCTCAGTCTTATTGTTGTCGGCGCGATGTCGATTATGAACCAGGGGACACTTGCTTCTCAAAGGTCAATTGAGACGACGCTTGTGCGACAAGAAATTGATTCCCAGGCAACATCATTAAGGTTCCTTCACGATGCTTACGTTGCTGCGTATCAAACTAATACAACATACGCGGCAGATACGCCCGCTGGTCAGTGGCAAATTATGGCGAATAGTTTGACGGCAACAACCGCTTCGTCATTTGATGGGGGATCGGCAACATGCCCGACACCTCCTTCTGGTAGCTTTATCATGAACGGCGCTCAGGCAAAATATGTTGCGGGCTCGTCTGCGATATTAGTGCCTGCAGCGACTTACGCGCAGCTGCAGTATGACGGCACGACAGATCAGCTTCTTTCGGCTCAAGGTGTGTGGATCGAAGGTGTTCGCTCGGCGCAGTCGGCTGACGTGAATGCGCAAAATGCGCGCTTTATCGATTTCCATATACGGGCATGCTGGAATAATCCAGGGAGAGGACCAGCCATGACGATTGGAACGATTGTGAGGTTATATGAGCCACGTGGTTAGGTCTATGTCGCGCGGATTCACGCTTGTGGAGCTTTTGCTCGCGATGACGTTTATATCGACGCTACTCCTGGTGATTGCCATGACAATTGTGCAAATCGCCAATACCTATAACCGAGGCATGATTTTAAAAGAAGTAAATCAAACCGCCCGCTCACTATCAGAAGAGCTTGACCGAGCAGTGAGCGCGAGCAGCAACTTCTCAACCGATGCAGCGGCTCAGCGATATGTCAGTAGGCCGTGGGGTGGTCGCATGTGTCTTGGGCAAAACAGTTATGTTTGGAATTATGGATCAGCACTCAGTGCTCAAAATTCTAACCGAAATAAGTATTCATCGATTAATACGGCCGGAAATGTTGTTATTGAAGGCGGGAAAACTCGTTCGGAAATTGGATTTGTCAAAGTACTTGATCCGGCTGGCTCGTACTGTATTCCGAACGGAAGCGGTGCTTACCCAGCGGTAGACCCGACTAACGCAACTGAATTACTGCGCTCTGGTGATCATATGCTTGCGATTCATGCATTTAGCATTACTTCAGCGGCATCGGCAAAGGACGCACTTTCGGCTCAATCGCTGTATAAGGTAGCGTACACGCTTGGTACGAGTAACATCGATGCCCTCACGAATGATCAGACTGCCTGTAAAGCACCAAGCGAGCAAGGTTCGGATCTAAATTATTGTTCAATCCAGCAGTTTACTATTGTTCTTCGGGCAGTAAGTGGGGTTAACTAGAATGGTTATGCTTAATCGTCGTCGTGAATCAGGAGCTGTCTCACTTTTTCTTGTGGTATTTGCTATGTTGCTTATTACAATTGTGACGCTCGGATTTCTACGTATCATGCTGGCTGATCAACAGCAGGCGTCTTTGAATGATTTATCACAGTCGGCCTACGACTCATCACTGGCTGGTGTGGAAGATGCCAAGCGAGCACTGATTTACTATCGAACGGTGTGTAACCAAGGCGACCAATCAGCTTGCAATACACAGAAAGCGATTATTAATTCGACTCAGTGTAATGAGGGGCTTCGTAATGTTGTCGCGACAACGCCAAATAAAGAAGTGCAGGTGCAGCAGTCACAGTCTAGTGGCGATAGTGACCTCAATCAGGCCTATACTTGCGTTAAAATGAAACTCGATACGGTCGATTATTTAGGCACGACGCAAGCGAATACATCGAAGCTCATTCCTCTCAAAACAGATTCACCGTTTAGCACCGTAACCGTTGAATGGTATATGTCAGAAGACCTAGGGACCGAAGGCACCGCTGTTAATCTTATTTCAAATGCCGCCCCAAAGCCGCTTTACCTTCAAAAGAACTGGCCATCGAACCGTCCATCATTGATGCGTACGGAATTGATGCAGTTTGGATCGACATTTACGCTTGATAGTTTTAATGCAGCCAATTCAAGTGTTACAAATAGTAATTCAAATACATTATTCTTGTACCCAACAGGTACGACCGCCACGGGAAAAATAGTTGATACGGCTAGCTTTTCGTCTGATGTGCGTCAGACTTCATTTGGTGCACCACAGCCGGTAAAATGCACAAGTAACTTAAACGCTGGTGGCTATGCGTGTACGGTGACGATTACTGTCCCGCAAGCGGTAAATCAAACTGGATCAGATCGTACGGCTTATCTTCGACTCACCCCGCTGTATAATGCGGCGCACTTCCGTGTGACACTGAGTGACGGCGCGCTATTTAATGGAGTACAGCCAAGTATTGATTCAACCGGACGTGCTAACGATCAGTATCGCCGAGTCGAAAGTCGTGTGGATTTGATTGACACGAACTTCCCATTCCCTGAGGCATCAGTTGATGTGACGGGCAATCTTTGTAAAGACTTTATCGTGACCGATAAGGCCAGCGATTTTAAAGATAACTGTACTCCGTAGTTATTTGAGCGATTAGGAGTCGCCAGATTCGCTATGAAACTTCTCGTACACCTCGCGTAAATGTTGGTCGGTCACGTGCGTATAGACCTGTGTAGTGCTGATGCTGCTATGTCCGAGCATACTTTGCACGCTCCGAATGTCGGCGCCGTTCATAAGCAGGTCGGTCGCAAAGCTGTGTCGCATGGTGTGCGGACTGACATGTTTGGTAATACCGGCGATGCGGGCGTATTTTGATACCATTCGTTGAATACTGCGAGCGGTCAACCGACGGTAATCGCCGCTATTTGATTGTTCGATATTTTTGCTGTAACTGACAAACAGAGGGGGGAGCGCGTCCTCGCGAACATCTAAATAGTGATCAACCCAACCAGCGGCTGCTTCACTAATAAAGATAGGGCGGTCTTTTTGGCCCTTTCCACGAACCATAAACTCACGGCGTTTGGTGTTGATATGATCGCGGTTTAAATTCACCAATTCTGAAACACGCAGCCCACTTGAAAACAGTAATTCAACGATGGCGCGGTCACGAAGTCCTGATTCGGATGAAATGTCGATGCCGCTAATTAAACGTTCGACTTCATCATAGTGCAGGAAGGTAACTTGTTTGCGAGACACTTTCGGAAGCACGATCTTGTCCGGTGAAAGCGTGACGATATCGCGCTGTCCAAGGTAGCCCAGGAAGCCTCGCAGGGCAATCAGGTGATACGACTGAGTGATAGTTGCTAGTTCGTCGTCAGCGGCGTTCTTGTAACGGTTCAGCCATAAGCGATACTTACGAATAATTTCAGAAGTGATTTTTTCTACCTGGATGTCTTCAGTGAACTCAACAAAACGCTCTAAATACAGGCGATAATTTTCGGCCGTTTTGGCAGAGCGACCACCTTCTACCTCAAGGTGTTCGATATAGTCCAGAATAAGCTCTGACATGTACATGTAATAAGCATAGCCTAAAAGAGGCGAGGACGATACAATAGAAGACAATGCTTTGGCTGACCGCAATTGTTTTAGGGCTTATCCAGGGACTCACCGAGTTCATTCCTATTAGTAGTTCTGGACACTTGGTGATTGCCCAGACGTTCCTGTCTGGCGCCTCGGATCATCTTTTCCTGGAATTTATTAACGTTGGAACATTTTTGGCATTAGTGGTTTTTTTCCGAAAACGGATCGCTGGGATTATAAAAGACGTCTTCGTTAACAAGAACTTTCGCTTGGCCCGTAACATTATCATTACGTCGGTACCAGCCGGCCTGGTCGGGTATTTCCTAGCCGACTTCATTAATGCCACGCCGCAGTTCTTCGGTAGCGCCGTAGTTGTCATGATTACTTTGGCCGCTGTCGGTATCGTGATGGTGGTATTAGAAAAATTGCCGAAAGCATCGTTGGTAGAAGATGGGGAAAAACTAAGTCCGTGGCGCGCATTGGCGATCGGCTTGGCGCAAATGATCGCACTTATTCCCGGTGTGTCACGGTCTGGTTCGACAATTATCGCTGGACGTTTGGCTGGGCTCAAACCAGCGGCAGCGGCTGAATATAGTTTCCTTGCATCACTGCCGATTATGCTCGGGGTGACAGTCAAGACGTTTTTTGGCGACACTGACTATCTGATGGCTCACATAGGGACACTCGCGATCGGGAACCTAGCGGCATTTATTAGTGGTCTTATTGCAGTTGGATTTTTGATGCGCTATCTTTCGAAACACTCACTGGCCATCTTTGGTTGGTATCGAATTGGCCTAGCGGTAGTTCTAGGTATCGTTCTTTTGGTACAATAGAGCAAGTAACTAACATCAGATAATACACGGAGACCATCATGGCAAAGACCGCCCTTGTTGAACGAACACTTATTTTATTTAAACCTGACGCAGTGCAACGCGGCGTTGTTGGCGAGATTTTGACTCGATTTGAACGAGTTGGCCTTAAGGTAGTGGGCACAAAGATGATCGCCCCAGACCGCGATCACTACTACAAGCACTACGAAGAAATTGGCCAAGTTATTACGCGCCGCGGCGAAGAAGTGTTCAATAACACTCTCGACACGATGAATGAAGGACCGGTTATCGCAATGGTATTTGAAGGCATCGAAGCAGTTGCACTCGTACGTAAGCTTGTCGGAACAACTGAACCAAAATCTTCTGCACCTGGAACGATTCGTGGTGATTTCTCGCACATGAGCTACGGTTACGGTGACGAACAGAGCAAGGGGATTCCAAACCTGATTCACGCTTCGGGTGACCTTGCTGATGCTAAGCAAGAGATTCCTCACTGGTTCTCTGATGATGAGCTATTTGATTACAGCGTTCTGAACGAGAAGTTCACTAGGTAGTTATCTGTCTGTCCCGGGTTGCGAAGCCATTTCAACTACGGCTTCGCGCCGGGTCCCTCTCTGTTTCAGTACCGGGATTGACTCGGGCTGCAGATGTAGTTGAAATGGCTTCGCAACCCGCTCCGCCTGCTTATCTGTTAAAATGATCAGTACGCCCAGTTAATTATGTAAGCGTAACACGTGCCCCAGTAGCTCAACTGGATAGAGTAGATCCGTCCTAAGGATATGGTTGTAGGTTCGACTCCTGCCTGGGGTACCAAAATTATGAAAAGCATCTCGAGAGAGGTGCTTTTTTCATGCTTATGCTATGATTGAAACATGGTAAAGCAAACAACAAAAAAAGCTTCTCTTTCAAAAAAACGTCAAGCGGCCAATCACGCCGATCACCACATACGCCATCGCATCACGATAGGGGTAGGGATTGTTATAATCGCGGCACTTGTTGGGTTGGTATTATCCCTGCTTGTGATCCCAAAAATTAACAGTGATATACGCCTTCATCGTATCAATGAAATTTACTCCAGCATCCAATTACCAGAGAACACATATTTTAATGATGCAACGGTTTTTGGTGACAAGCGACCTTATGACTACGATAGCGACCGTAGTACTGCGTCGGTAAAAACATTCGTGGTCGCAAAAACAGTCAATGATACTTTCGCCGAAATAGACGCCGCCATTAAGGCTGCTGGCTACACACAATTCGAAGAGGCTTACCCCGGTTCAACCAGCAAAGAATTCCATTACAAAACTGATAGGGGTGAGTACATTCGATTGAACGTTTCAAGTAAGCTTCGCGGTGACGCCGCCAGCAATGAGATACTGATGAACGGCAAGTTCTCGGATGAATTCTTTAAAATCGACCCGAATGCCGGACCATCACGGGTGACGCTTAAGGTTAACTTAGACGATAATAACGAGTAGAATAAGATCATGGCAAAAGACACCACCGAGTCTGCAAAAATTGAATTTGAAGGCCAACGACCAGGAGAGAAGGTTTTATTCGTCTTTCGTCGACATATTATTGCAATGCGTAAGGGCTTTTGGCTACTTTTGATTCCACTGGTAATCACGGCGATTCCGCCGCTTATTTGGCAATCTAACCTCGAATTGTTCTTATTGCCGGTCGGGGGATTGGCGCTAGGTATCATTCTTTTTTTGTACCATTACATCATGTGGTACTTTACGATCTATCTCGTAACAAATCAGCGTATTCGACAGGTGACCCAAAAAGGTATTTTCGGTAAGGATGTTGTCGAGCTACGACTGTCAAAGATCCAAAACATAAGCTATAATATACCTGGATTCACTGGTGAAATGTTAGGCTTTGGTACTATCGTTATCCAGACATTCGTTGGTGACTTGGTGATTCGAAATGTCGAACATCCGGACAAGACATACAACAAACTACAAAACGCTGTTGCGAATGCAGTTGAAACACAAGAACTACAGGGAGATCATGAAGAAGTTACTGAATAAAGTTCGACGTAAAAAGTCGGCCCTTCCCGAATCTGCTCGTATCACTACCGAGACGATCGCGGAGCACCGTGAGCGTATCTTAGCGGGTGGACGACGATTTAAATATCCCGTCCAGTATGCTCGTCACAAACTTGTATTTAACGCGATTATTATCAGCGTAGCAACACTTGTTGCGCTGCTTGTGGTTGGCTACTGGCAACTGTATAAGGCTCAGAATACGAGTGACTTTATTTATCGTGTGACGAGGGTGCTACCGCTACCAGTTGCTTCAATCGATGGTCAGTCTGTGCAATACAGTGATTACCTTATGAAATACCGCAGCTCAATTCACTACCTGGAAACAAAGGAGCGGGTGAACCTCGATTCAGAGGATGGTAGACGTCAGTCTGATTTTGTGAAGCAGCAAGCGATGGAAGACGCGCAAGCCGATGCGTACGCTGCAAAATTAGCCAAACAGCGTGATGTGACGGTCACCGACGCTGAACTAGAGACATTCTTAAAACAACAGCGCAGTTCAACTGATGGTGCTGTGTCTGAAGCAACCTATGATGCAGTCATCCTGGACTATTACGGATGGTCTCCGCAGGAATATCAACATGCCATGAAAACGAAGCTACTTCGACAAAAAGTTGCATTCGCGGTTGATACCGATGCCGATGCAGTCGTGAAATCTGTAGGTTCAATGATCAGTGGCGGTACAACTGATCTGAAGACCGTTGTCGCCGAGATCAATAAATCATCAAAGGTACAGACGGTATACGGAACTCTTGGGTTTGTTCCAAAAACCAACCAAGACGGTGGACTAGCGGCAACGGCAGCGAAGCTCGAAAAGGGAACAATCTCTGCTGTTATTAAATCGACAACAGGTGAAGGATATTACTTCGTGAAGCTCCTCGACGTTAACGACACGCAGGTGAGTTACGAATATGTACATATTCCACTGACCGTTCTTACAAAGCAGCTCAAAGAGGTAAAGGATCAGGACAAGGTTAATGTATACATTAGTATTCCTGAAGTGAACATAACACCAGCAAAAATACAGCAATAGGAGGAACTCATGTTTACGGTACCTGAACTTGAATATGCATACGACGCACTTGGCGAAAATATTAGTGCAGCGATTATGCAATTGCACCACGACAAGCACCATCAGACGTATGTCGATAAGTTGAATGCAGCCCTGGCTTCACACCCTGAACTAGGCGATAAGACGATCGAAGAACTGATTGGTAACCTTGAGGTTATCCCCGAAGATATCAGGGGTGCGGTTCGCAATCACGGTGGTGGTCATTATAACCATAGTCTATTCTGGAAGGTTATGTCTCCGAATGGTGGCGGTGAACCGACCGGCGCATTGCTTGAAGCGCTCGTTGCAAAATACGGCACCTACCGGGCTTTTACTGATGAATTTACCGCTAAAGCACTTGGCGTATTCGGAAGTGGCTGGGCATGGCTGCAGCCTGATTTGTCGATCGTGACGACTGCAAACCAAGATGTACCATTTATGAACGGTGAGCCCGAGCCTATTATTGGACTCGACGTCTGGGAGCATGCCTACTATTTGGATTACAAGAACAAACGCGACGATTACGTGAAGGCGTTTTGGCACGTGGTTGACTGGAATTTTGCGGCCGAGCGCTATGCCAACTATCTACGAGGTTAATACGCCAATTTTCCTACATGAAGTAGGATTGAGGGTTGGGCATGCGGTTACGTTGGCTGATGTCCCGGATAATGAGTGGAACACGATTGCACGACCAGGTATTGATACAGTCTGGTTCATGGGTGTCTGGAAACGAAGTGTTGTTGCGAGTTCGATGGCTCTCAATGAGCCATGGCTAAAAGACGCATTACCCGATTTGAAAGACGAAGACATTCTGGGTTCAGCCTACAGTATTCAAGAATACACCGTTGATGAGTTATTGGGCGGTAACGAAGGGCTTGCGATTGCTCGGGCAAAACTACGTGAACGAGGAATCAAAATTATCCTCGACTTCGTGCCGAACCATGTGGCGATTGACCACCACTGGGTTACTGAACACCCTGAGTATTTCCTACCGGGCACTGAACAAGAACTTGCTGCGCATCCGGAAGCATTTGTTCAGACACTTGGTGGTATATTCGCAAAAGGCAAGGATCCGAACTTTGAACCTTGGTCCGATGTGCTGCAGCTGAATGCTTTTTCGTTAACGCATCGCCAAGAAGTGACGCGAACACTTCAGAATATTGCTGGTATGAGTGATGGCGTTCGCTGTGACATGGCGATGTTGATGATGAACAGTATTTTTGCGCAGACTTGGGGCTCTAGAGCGGGCGAAGCTCCGAATGACGAATACTGGCCGGGGATTATTAAAGCCGCCAAACAGGTGCATCCGGAGTTTACGTTCCTAGCAGAGGTATATTGGGATAAACAACAGGATTTACTTGATCAAGGTTTTGATTTTTGTTATGACAAAGACCTATACGATCAGCTTCTAGAAGGAACTGTCCCGATTATTAAAAAGCACCTTGAAAAGCCGGTTGAGTACCAGAACCATATGTTGCGATTCCTAGAGAACCACGACGAAGAGCGTGCGGCTAAAGAGTTTCCGATCGAGAAGCATATTGCTGCAGCTGTCATCATTGCGACGCTGCCAGGTGCTCATTTGTATTACGACGGTCAACGCGAAGGACGGGTCGTTAAGGTTCCGGTGCATCTAGGACGACGTACTGATGAGTTGGTTGACGAAGCGATTGTGTCTATCTATGATAAGATTTTTGCATTCGCTGCAGACAAAAATTTTGAGCAGGCTCAGTGGAAGCTACTGACTGCCTCGACTAGATTTTTGCATCGCCAATCACAGCAGGTGCTTGCCTGGAAATGGGTGAGTGAAGTGGGGCGTACTATCGTGGCCGTGAACTACAGTCATACTAAAGCGCGGGTCGTATTGAACGCTGATTTAAAGAAAGTCCGTTCCACCGAAGATATTTTCAAAGGGTTAAATGATCAAACTGAACACATAAATAGTTCACTACTGAACCTTGATCCATGGCAACATATCGTCATTAATTTAGAACCATAAATCCTTTTTTTCAGAAATTGAAGAGCCCCGCAGGCCACCTTCTACTCACCGACTTATGGTGAGGAATGGTGCCCTTTGGGGCTGAGTATCAGCTGACCATGGCGGATGCCCGGGTCAGTAGATCGGTGATGGAGCCCTGGACGATCGGCGGCATCTCTGCCTGATCAACCAGTTCGAGCTTGTAGAGCTTCTCCCAAATGAGCCGGAGTTCGTACTCCTTGCGGAAAATGTTCCGCTCGTCGTGGGTGGTGTCGTACTGGTTCAACGCAACGACGAAGCCACCGGCATCGGGGCAGTCGTAGAACGTGTCCCAGCTCTTGCCTTCGATGATTGTTGACCCGAAGTCCTCGGCCTTCCCAGGATACTGGCAGGCAAAGAAATACAGCGGACCCATCTGAACGACTAGGTTTGCATCGATGGTGAGCATCGATCTCCTTACTTTTCTTGAAACGTGCATATAGGGAACTGCCTAGCCAGACTTTCTTCGAGAAACGAATGAGTGAAAGTATATTACAATATTTATTTGTTTTTGTAAACAATAGCTCGTCGTGTCGCGGCTGTTCATTTTTGGTATACTCAACGTATAATTACTCCACACGAAAGGGTACGTGCATGCCTGCAACACTGATATTAGTTACTGGACAGATCGCAAGTGGCAAGACGTCTATGGCGAAGATTTTAGCTAATAATCTAAACATCGCACTGATAAGTAAAGACGGCCTAAAAGAAATCCTCTTTGACACGGTTGGCGTGGGTGACAGGGAGTGGTCGAAGAAGCTTGGAAGAGCGACCTTCTCTTTGCTCGATCACGTTGTGGAGGCGCAGCTAAAAGCAGGTAACAGTATTATCCTCGAATCTCCGCTCAATCCTGAATTTGAGAACAAAAAGTTTCAAGATTGGCAAAAGAAGTATGGTTTTAAAGCCGTCCAGATCATCTGTCAGGCGGACGAGAAGATACTTTTTGAACGATTTAAACAGCGCGCACTCGGTACTGAGCGGCACGTCGGACATCTCGACGCTGAAAGCCTTGAAGAGTTTCAGAAAACACTTGCAATACCTGTCGGTGAACAGCGAATAGCTATCGATTCTACGGTTATTGTCGTGGATACAAATGACTTTGAAAAAGTAGACTACGACGCTATCTGTAAAAAGGTGAGTGCTATTGCAAAATCAAACTGATTATGCTATAATGTACGTTAATGAAACAGTCTTTTCAACAAGTTGATTTTATCCGCCACGGCGAGTCACTCGGAAATCTAAAAAAAGGTACTATTGATGGACAAAACATCCCAGTTTCACTTTCCCCAGAAGGCGAGCAACAAGCCCGTGCCCTTGGACTTGCATACCCTTTAACTGCAGATGCATTACTCGTGCCATCGTCTGCAAAGCGAGCGGTTCAAACAGCTGAAATTGCTTTTCCGCAACATAGCCTTCAGACTCCAGACGAGAGGTTTCTTGAGTTGTCGCAGGGTATCCATGAAGGCCAGTTGCTTTCTGAGGTCCACACTCCTGAATATTTTGCAGCCCTTGAAGTGCTTGGGTGGGATCACCGTGCCCCAAATGGTGAATCGTTAAACGATGTCGCAGACCGTTTTTTGGACGGTGTGAACGATTGGTCAGAACGAGCTGACGGAAAACAATTGACAGTCGTGAGTCATACAACGGCAATTCGTGGTTTGACTGGACGCCTACGAGGTCTCTCTCAGGAACAAGCTATTCGAGGTCAAAAAATAGCGAATGGGCAAGTCAGCCGCATTTCTCGTCATGGTTCTGGTGACTGGAAAGTTGATTTTGTGGGCGTTGACCCAGCTGTTGTTGCGGCTCAAGATCGTAAAAATAAATAACCACCAATATCTGGTGGTTATTTAATAATTTCTTGGCGGGCCGCAGCGGAGGAGGTGTGGAACTATTTTACTCGAGCGTTTTAGTAAACTCCCAAGGGGTTTGCTTCGATGGAATAAAACCGAGCTTGGTATAAAACTCTTCGGCGTCATGTGTTGAAGTGAGTGATAATCCTTTAATTCCTTTGGAGGCTGCTAATTTAATAACTTCACTCACAACGACTCTTCCGAGACCTTCTCGGCGATGTTCTGGGGATGTCACGACACCTACTACCGAGCCCTGTTCTTTCGAGTCGGGTGACTTTTCGAGACCGGCAACAGCAGCAACTTTATTGTCTTTGCCGACCAGCGCGACGAAAGCCACGCCACTCATGTGCTCAGTTTCATCGGCAATCTCCTCGTCACTAATCTCGTACCTGTCATCACCGTCATAGTTGATTGCACGCACGTTGAGTGCGATCACCTCGCGTGCGTGGGGACTAGCGCTTGTAAAATCAGGAATAATCTCGAGGTGGTATCCCTCGGGGGTAGGAGACTGTGATGATTCTGAAACTATTGGAGTGGGCATGTTTGTTTTAATTATTTCTAATAAAAATATTACCACAAAAATGGTAATAAGTCAATCTGGCGGGCCGTAGCTAAGGAAGTGTGGAGCTATTTTGCATATCAAATGGGTTGAGTTGTGTAATTTAAGCCTATACCTTTTGTAGTTGCTATAATACGCCTATGGATGACAAGAAGCGTGAAACGAACTTAGATCAACTAGCTCAAGGTTTGTTTGCATTGTACTTGGAAAAACAGATGAGTGAGCCTGAGTATTATGTTATTGATCGACAGACGCATAGATTGGTCTTTGTAAGCCGACGACACAGTTATGCCAACGACGTTAAGCGATTGCTTAAAGAGTTAAAGATCAACGCATCTCAGATAAAGGCTATCGAATTTTCAGCCGAAGACGCAGAGTTTCAGCCGGAAGAGTTGATCAATTATCATTTGGGTCACTTCTTTGACTTGGTCCATCAACTTAAGGACAAAATCTACCAACTTGTAAGGCTATTGCTTATTGAAGAGACGCCCGCCAATCCTTCACGAGAGCCAGGGCCTGATCCCTTGAAAAGATATTTTCGCAAGGAAGAAACAAAGACACGACTAGCCGAACTTGGTCTAACTGACGAGCTTGCGAAGTGGAAAGAAGAGGATAAGGACAGGCCTATCGGCAAAACACTCGGAAGACGAACGATACACCACCATTACTTGGCTAAACTCGAATTGACGAAAGAGTTCCAAGATATAAGGGCATCTAGGATCATGCAGGGCAATGATACCGCTCGTCTCAGCGAATACGGTCAGAAGTATATGCAGGACTTAGGAATGACGTCATTTACGAAGTTCAAACAAGAAGTGATTGAAACTCAAACTGGCGTCCTGGAAGAGATTAACAGCTCTATTGAAGCAATTGCAGGTGCACTAGTGTCTGGGCTTGCTATACCAAATGACGTAAAAGCTATCGGACAGACAATGATGAAATATGCTGATTTTATGGGATCATTTAAGATAGAGAATGAAGCTAGCCTTGATAAAATCTCAAAGCCTCAAAGAGCAGCGGTAGACCAGCTGGTACAGGAAAGCCTTAGTAGCAAAGAGATAGCAGCTGAAATTAAGGCGGTCTTTCTTGTCGGCAGTGTTGGAAGAGACGAGTTTCATTTAGGTGTGTCTGATTTTAATTTCTATATTATTACTCAACGCCAGATTGAATGGTCTATGCATGATTATCCACTGAACCTTATTGTTATTGACGAGGAGGCCTTTATGTCAGAGGTGCACTTGAAAGATAGGTTTATATGCTGGTCGGACGGTATTCAAGTTTACGGTGAACCGATAAAGTTCGATCAGAGAGAATTTCCACGCCCAGGAACTGGACTCACAATTTTACTCAACGAGGGTTATATTGAACGACTGAACACAATAAAAAGCGAGTTGAGCGATGTTGATCCTAAAGATGTAGCGACAATAAGAGCGCTTACGCTGAGTGCTGTTAAGATTATGATCGACTTTGACTTCGGTGCTGCTATGGCTAATGATCCAATGTACGCTGCTAGTCGTGAAAAGAAAATTGCCCACACAAATAAAGAGTTTAAGAACCCCAAAAGAACTACCGAATTGGTCAGAATACTCAACAGCCAACAGCCGTTGAAAAAAGAGGATTTATGGAAGTTGATTGACATATATATTGAACAAACCGAAGCAAACTACAATAAGATGCTGCGAGTAATTCGAGGAGCAGAAGGGGCTAGTGACGAAAAGTAGACTTGAGGCGTTCGAGGTTTGGGCAATAAAAAACTCCCTCGGGAGTTTCTTAAATCATATCTTGGCGGGCCCGACCGGATTCGAACCGGCGATCTTCTCCGTGACAGGGAGACGTGATAGGCCAGCTTCACTACGAGCCCACGAGTTGTGGTTGTCCGGCCAAAGACTCTATGGATTTTAGCAGTTTTTGCCCCTGATGGCAACCTCTGTCCACTTCATTTATTTTCGATACGTCAGATGCTATAATACCAAGAGCTTAACGTGCCGTTGTAGCTCAGTTGGTAGAGCGGCGCTTTCGTAAAGCGTAGGTCTCCGGTTCGATCCCGGACAACGGCTCCATATATATGCTAAACAACACCATTAAACAGTCATTTAAAGAACTTATTACCAATCGTTACCTTACGGTATTAACGGTGGTTACTTTGGTATTGTCGGTCTTATTTATCGCGTACATCCTTTTGAACGTCCGCCCAAGTGAATTACAGCTCGTGACACATTACACGGCCTACGGCGTTACTCATTTATACCGTGACCAGTGGTATTATTTGTTTACTTTTGGTGGTTTTGCGCTGTTGGTCGCGTTTCTTCATATTACGATTGCGATTAAAATGTACCTTACAAAGGGCCACCCGCTCGCGATTATGTTTGCCTGGATGGGTATTGGCGTCATTGTATTTGCCTGGGTGACCGCCTTTTCGATTATTAATGTCTGGTCACCGGTCTTTTAATAAATGCAAAAGATTGATTTAGAGATACCGCTAGGGAAACGAACAAAAAGCTATCGTTTCTTTGAGATGTTGCCTGCAATCCTGAGTTACGGTGCGCTTGTTCTATTAGTCGTGTTGTCGCTGGTTTCTCCGCTACTGGCGGCAGTGTACCTGATGCTTGTTATTGTGACGCTGCTCGTAAAGGCAGTAGGGGTTGCGTATCACACGATCGGTGGTCGCAATAACCTTGAAAAAGCCCAGAAGATTGATTGGCGCGAACGTCTTGAAGACCTTGAGAACCCGGTTGAATCGTATGAATTACGGCTTAAAACAAAATCGCGAGCTTTTGGCATGGAAACCCACGTTGATAACCTGCGATTAGCGGCTGCTGACCAGCCAGCTTTCCCGGTACCGTCGAATCTATACAACCTGGTTATCGTGACTGCATATAATGAATCATACGAAATTATTGAACCAACGATTCAGTCGCTGATTGCAACAACCTACGACAAAAAACACCTTATTATTGCATTTGCCTACGAAGAGCGCGGTGGAGCGGGTATCGAAAAAACAGCCCAACAGCTTCGTAAAAAATTCGCTCACGAATTTGTGGACTTTATTATCATCAAACACCCTCGCGATATCCCCGATGAAGTTGTCGGTAAGGGTGGAAATATCACCTACGCTGGAAAATACATGCAAAGTTGGTTCGACGAAAAGGGGATCGAGTACAAGAACGTTATTGTGACAACGCTCGACTGCGACAACCACCCGCACGCAACCTATTTTGACTACTTAACCTATGAATATATCGTTCACGAAGACCGAAAGCATCTTTCGTTCCAGCCGATTTCACTCTTTTTGAACAATATATGGGACGTGCCGGCGCCAATGCGTGTTGTTGCAACCGGTAACTCGTTCTGGAACATTATTAGTTCGATGCGCCCACATAGCCTGCGCAATTTCGCTTCGCACTCACAGCCGATGGAAGCACTGGTAGAGATGAACTTCTGGAGCACTCGAACCATCGTTGAAGATGGTCACCAGTACTACCGAAGTTATTTTCACTTTAGTGGTAACTACGGTGTGATTCCTTTGTTCGTGCCGATCTACCAGGATGCCGTTCTTGACACAACTTACGTAAAGACGCTGAAGGCACAGTTTATTCAGCTCCGTCGCTGGGCCTATGGTGCCTCGGACGTGCCGTATGTGGCGACGCGCTTATTTACGCGTCATCGCAATGTACCGCTGTTGGCAGGGCTCTCAAAGCTAATTGTGTTGATTGATGGAAACGTCACCCTAGCTAGTGTTTCAATCCTGGTTGCCGTTGGTGGGTGGGTGCCACTGTTTATTAATAGTCAGGCCTACCACGATGTTGTTGCACATCAATTACCTGATGTTATTAGTATTGTGCAAAGGGTTGCGCTTGTCGGCCTCTTTATTACTGTCTTCCTGTCGTTCAAGATGCTGCCGCCGCGCCCAGAACGTTACAAACGACACCGTACCCTGGGTATGCTAGCCCAATGGCTCCTTATGCCGTTCACCGCTATCTGCTACAGTGCTGCATCTGCCCTCTATTCACAGGGTCGCTTATTCCTTGGTAACTACCTCACTAAGTTCGACGTGACCAATAAAGAGACGTACGCGACTGCCGCCAGGGCACAACTAGCTAACAAGAAGGCGAAGTAGCCCTCGTTTATCTCCCGTGGGGGAGACCTATCTCTTATAATAGATCTCAAATCTTACATCAAAATTAAAACACCTCCGATTGAACGGAGGTGTTTTGGATTGAAAGCTAAATTGAATACTTAGATCGTACGGAGACGAACTTCGCGTTTGATCTCTTGAAGGGTCTTATTGTATTCGAAACCGAGCGAAAAACGTTCAAGGGCTGAGGGGTTTTGGTTGGCTGCAATCTGTTGTTTGTTAACCATGTATTCATATTAGCATAAAGGCAATGAAATGTCAATGATACAGCTATGCACCCATGATACCGTCTGTGATATACGTAGTTCACGTGAGTAGTTAAAGTGCTAGTGGATAAGTAGGGAAAGTGGTGGAAAAAAGAAAAACCGCCCCTGTTAATAGGGGCGGAACGTGGCAACCAACTAAAGAACGGAAAGGCGACGTACCCTCCAGTCGAATGGTGGGTTGCCACGTTCTCCCCGTGTGCGTACTACAGGATGGACTGAAGTTGCGATTCGGCGATGGCCCAGGAGGCGAAATCGCTTGCACTCATCTCAAAAAGCCCAAGACGAGAAGCATGTTCGGCTCCGTAGTACAGCTGAGGGTACTTCTCGGCCTTGATGTGCTGGACCTCACCACCGGGCTGCCTGACGATCCAGTCGCCTTTCTTGAGGACATGGCTCGCTTCCCTGATTGTCCCTTGCTCATCGGGGATGAGAGTGACGATTCGGCAGACTTGGGTCGCCTGGTATGCGGTCGGGACGGCAGTCTTCACCCAGTAACCCGGGGTGGGCTGCACGTGCATTGCTTCCCATTGAACCTTGGCAGATCCGTATGCGACGACACCATCCTTGATGACCGCGTAGTAGTCGCCGTAGAACACCTGGATGCCTCCCCATTCGGGGCGGATGAACGTTGGCACGGAGCCTGTTTCTGCCAAAACTGGCATCAGGACAAGTGCTGCGTGTTTCAGTTCGGGCCGAGGGAAGATGGGCGTCGCCATCGACTCATCGAACCGAACTTCAGGAATTTCCTGATCAGACATGGTTTTCACCAGTTCTTTCTATGTCGGCGTATGTATGCTTTAGCTGGTTGTCGAAAAACTCTCCAGGGGACAAGGTCTCCGAAAGTGATATGATAATAACATATAAATTTACTAAAGTCAATAATGGTCAGGGGTGGGCATAACAAAAAAAGACTCCCCGTCGTCGTGAAGGGGAGTCTATTCATAATTTTGGTGGGTCCTAGAGGATTCGAACCTCTCACCTCCTCAACGTCAATGAGGCGCTCTAGCCAAATGAGCTAAGGACCCTTAGTCGCTAGTAAAGCTATATAATCTTACCAGAATAGGGGTGAGGAATCAATAAACAGGGTAATAGTGTATAATTACTTACAGAGTGATGACGAAGCCCAACCATCTTCCGAACTCCGTCGGTGTCAGACGTACGTAACGTTTGTCATAAGTAAAAGTCCGGTGGAACCGTCTAGCGATCGTGCTGGACCCGAGACATACGATATAAAGCTTCAACCCCATACAACTGGGCGACGAACCTCGTTATCGTATGTTTTTTTAATTTCAATTTAATAGTTAAGCAGGAGAATAAGATATGAACGACGATCAACTACACGCAATGCGACACAGCCTGGCGCACATCACGGCTGCAGCAGTGCAGCGTATTTGGCCAGACGCGAAGTTTGGTGTCGGTCCAGTTGTCGAGAATGGCTTTTACTACGATATTGACCTGGGTGAGCGCAAGATATCGGAAGCTAACTTCGCCAAAATTGAAAAAGAGATGCGCGGTATCATTAATTATGGTGATACGTTCGAGCGTTTCGAAATGCCGATTGATCAAGCGATTGATTGGGCGCGCCAGAATAACCAGCCGTATAAGGAAGAGCTACTTAATGACTTGAAGCGATCCGGTACGACAGTCTCCAAGGATCTTGATGTCAGCGAGCTTGGCCTGGCTGCAGAAGGTGACGCTGCGGTAGAGAACGTATCATTCTATAAGAATGGGAACTTCGTTGACCTGTGCCGTGGTCCTCACGTTGAAAACACTAAAGATGTTGGCGCATTCAAATTACTCCGTGTGGCTGGTGCCTATTGGCGTGGAAACGAGAAGAATCCACAGATGCAACGTCTATATGGGGTAGCGTTTGCGACACAAGAAGAACTTGACCAATATCTAGAGCGCATGGAGCAGGCTAAGCTACGTGACCACCGTAAACTCGGTAAAGAACTTGACCTATATACAATTTCAGACCTAGTTGGTCCTGGGTTGCCGCTGTTTACCCCTCGCGGAACAGTGCTGCGTGACATCATGAGCAGCTATTCAAACCAACTTCGTCAGCGGTATGGTTTCCAAAAAGTCTTTACGCCGCACATTACCAAGAAGGAACTCTATGAAACTTCAGGCCACTGGGCGAAATTCGGTGACGAACTTTTCCTAGTACAGAGCCAAAAAACGAGCGACAACTTCGCTTTGAAGCCTATGAACTGCCCGCACCACACGCAGATTTTCGCGTCGAATCCGCGTAGCTACAAAGATATGCCGATTCGTTATCTGGAAACAACAACAGATTACCGCGATGAAAAGACCGGTGAGCTTGGTGGATTGAACCGTGTGCGATCGCTGACCCAAGATGACAGTCACGTGTTTGCGCGACCTGATCAGATCGAACAAGAGATCCACAACTTGCTCGCGAGTGCTCGTGAACTCTACAGCACGATTGGCATGCAGCTTCGGGTCCGTCTTTCGTACCGCAATGAGGAAGATAAATATCTTGGTGAATTGGCACTCTGGGAAACGGCTCAGGCGCAATTGAAAAACGCCGTTATTGCCAATGAACTAGAGTTCTTTGAACAAGAGGGCGAGGCTGCTTTCTATGGTCCAAAAATCGACTTCATGGCAACTGACGCCATCGGTCGCGAGCACCAAGTCGCAACCGTGCAACTCGACTTCGTGCAGCCACAGCGATTTGGTTTGAGCTACACCGACGCCGAAGGAAACGCGGCGCAGCCAGTGATGATCCACTGTGCCTTGCTTGGTTCAATTGAACGCTTCTTGAGTGTCTTTATCGAGCACACCGGTGGGTGGTTCCCATTATGGGCAGCTCCTGAGCAGATTCGCATTTTGACCCTCAACGACGCGGTGTTGCCGTATGTTGATGAGATTAAGACTGTTCTTTCGGGTATCGTACTTGATACACCGGTCAAATACAACGAACTCCGCTTTACGGTTGATGACCGCAACGAATCACTTGGGAAGAAAATTCGCGAAGCGACGATCTGGAAGATTCCAGTTCAATTAATCGTTGGCCCTCAGGATCAAGAAGCACGCCAGGTGAGTGTGCGAACACAGGCTGGTGAAGAGAAGGTTGACTTGGATGGGCTGGCGGGATACTTAAAGGCCATCTAATGAAACGCATTTTACGTATTGGAATTGATATCGACGATGTACTCATTAAATCTGTTGATCGTGCGGTTGTCATGTACAACAATGCGTATGGAACTAGTATCACGCGCGACACGTGGTATGACTTCAGTGATCCGAGCGTGTGGGGTGGAGACGATCTTCCATCACTCGTGAAAAAGGTCGTTGATGTCTTTACGGATCCTGCTTTTCAAACAGTTCTTCCAATGGAAGACGCTTATGAGACCCTCGTCCATCTTCGTGGTGAGGGACATAAATTGTTTGCTATCACCGGTAGATCTGAAAGTATTCGGCCGCAGACGATGTCTATTCTGGACGCGTGTTTCCCGGGTTTTTTCACACATGAAACGGTATTCTTTGTTGATCATTTTAGCCACGATGGCCAAAAAGCGAGTAAGGCAGATGTCGGTACGAAGCTGGAGCTGACTCATTTTATAGATGATCAGGTTGAGCATGTTAATGTATTGCACCGAGCAGGTATTACGGCAGTTCTGTTTAGCCAAAACTACAAATGGAACCGGACTGGTGCTGATGAGAGTATTGTTCGTCTGAGTGACTGGCAATCGATAAAGGAGTTCTTGGATGCTGAAGCAGACCGCGCCGAATAGTGAATTCCGCCAGAAAGTAGAATTTTTCATGGCGCGCGTTCCAAAGGGACAAGTGACGACTTATGGTGACCTGGCTGCCTTGGCCGGTCATCCATACGCTGCCCGTATCGTTGGTGGTATGGCACATCACGGCGATACGGAACTGCCGTGGCACCGATTGGTGAATCGCTTCGGTGGACTCGCCAGTGGTTATTACGGTGGGCGAGAGGTCCAAGAACAGCACTTATTAGCCGAAGGTATTACTTGTACTGATTTTATCGTCGATAATTTTAAGGAAATCCGATGGCAACCGCTGTAACATTAAAAGATCTTCCACTGATTGTCATCGCCGGTCCAACTGCCAGCGGTAAGTCTGGAATTGCGATTGAGCTAGCTGAACAATACGGTGGTGAAATTATATGTGCCGATTCACGCACTATTTACACGGGTATGGATATTGGAACGGCCAAACCAAGCAATGCAGACCAAGCGCGCATACCACATTGGGGGCTCGATATCGTCGTGCCGGGTGAGGCATTTTCAGCGGCAGATTTCAAGGCATATGCGCTGCAGAAAATTGAAGAAATCCGTGCTCGAGGGCACGTCCCTTTTCTGGTCGGAGGGACTGGATTGTATATCGATAGTATCGTTTTTGATTACCAGTTTGGACCACCCGCAGACACTGAAAAACGAGCAGAACTTGAACACACGACCATTGATGAGTTGTATAAGTATTGTATTCAAAACAACATTACTTTACCTGAAAATGAAAAAAACAAGCGATATATCATTCGAGCGATCGAACGAAATAACGAACCTGGAGAGAGGTTATTGACTCCAATTAATAATTGCATCATTGTGGGAATTACTACAGAAAAAGAAATATTGCGTGCTCGAATTCATAAAAGGAGCGAACAATTATTTGACGATGGAGTGGTGCAAGAGGCGAAATTATTGGGCGATACTTATGGCTGGGAAAATGAAGCAATGACTGGCAATATTTATAAACTTTCGCGTGCGTACCTACATAATGAAATCACTCAGGAAGAGTTCAAATTCCGAAACGAAACTGCCGATTGGCAACTCGCCAAACGACAGCTGACATGGTTAAAGCGCAACCAATTTATCCAGTGGATGGAGCTAGGGGAAGTAAAAAATTACATCGCTCGGATACTCGCATAGTCACCCCCGGCGTGATATGATAGAACACGAAAGTTATCCATACAAAAAAGTACGGGAACACAGATAGGGGATGCGTAAATAATATGATCGATGCACTATTCGGTTCAAAGACTCGGGTCAAGTTATTGCACCTTTTTTTGAATCACCCTGGACAATCTTTTTACGTGCGTGAAATCACACGTCTTATCGACGAACAAATTAATTCCGTCCGCCGCGAACTATCGAACATGCTTGAAGTGGGTGTTATCACCAGTGATTCTGCTGACAACAAGCTCTATTACCAAGTAAACCAACGCTATGAATTCTATACACCCCTACGGGCTATATTTGGTAATGAGCCTATGGATGCGGCTAAGCCATCACTCACCGACGAAGCGGTAAGTGAGCAATACCTTAGCGCTATCGCCGGTATCTCGGCGCTTCGCCTGGCAATCTTATCAGGAGTGCTCGTAAAGGGTTCGACCAGTACTGTCGATGTGCTGCTGGTTGGAACACTTCCGGCTGCTAAGGTGAAGGCTGCAATGGCGATCATCGAGAAGCTTGAAGGTCGTGAAATTAACTATAGCGTCATGCCATACGAAGATTTCTACTACCGACTCAGTGTTCGTGATAAATTTATAACAGAAATCCTGAACTCGAAGCATACTGTCGCTATCGATAAAGATAACGTGCTCAACCATCCCGAAAGTCAGAAATAACAGGAATTATAGGAGAAGAATATGTTTGAAATTGAATACAAAGGTGCAAATAGCGTTATTATCTCAACCAAGAAGTCGACACTCGTTGTTGATCCAAAGCTTTCAATTGTTGGGCTTAAGGACGTTTCGACAAAAGACGCTATCGAACTTGCAACCGAAGACCGATTCGCCCTTAGAAGCGAAGCTGCCCGACTGAACATTGAAGGCCCAGGTGAATATGGCGTCGGTGAATTTGATATTAAGGGAATTGCAGCGCAGCGTCACCTCGATGCGGCTTCTGATCCACTTATTTCAACTATTTACCGTATTGAACTTGGTGAAGTGCGTATCGCAGTCGTAGGAAATATCTACGAAAAGCTTTCTGAAACACAGCTTGAAGAGATTGGTTTGATTGATATTCTTATTCTTCCAGTCGGCGGAAACGGATATACACTTGATGCAACTGGCGCAGCAACATTAACACGTTCAATTGATCCAAAGGTCGTGATCCCAGTTCATTATGCCGACAGCGGTATTCAGTACGAGGTTCCACAAGATACACTCGAGATCTTTACTAAGGAGCTCGGCGGTACTGTTGAGGAAATGCCAAAGTTCAAGTTGAAACAGGCAGCGTTATTGCCGCCAGTGCTTACGATTATCGCGCTCACACGCGGATAACCTGACAAGTCATAATCCATGTGCGATGTTGCAATAGTGAGCATCATTTCGCCAGAAGTCGACACATTGGAATCTTTTTGCTTATGTTAAAATAAAAGTAATGTTAGTGCGTCAAAAACAATCAGCCTTCACTATCGTCGAACTGTTAATCGTCATTGTTGTCATTGGTATCTTAGCCGCTATCACTATCATTTCATATAACGGAGTCACCCGTCAGGCTATGACGGCTGCTATGAAGTCTGAAATCAGTTCGGCTGCTCAGCAGCTAGGCAACGATAATGCTCAGAATGGCAGCTACCCAACGTCTAAAGAGAGCGCGAATGGAGGTGCGGGCCTCAAAAGTGGCGCTGGACGATCATTCCAGTATATTGGTGGCGGCCTAACTTTCTGTCTTACAATTACCTCATCTCAATACACCGACCTTGTATATTCAACAGATCAAGACGGGCCAATTAAAGAAGGAGCTTGCTCTGGTCCTCCACCTGTTGCAACGAACGTTACGTGCTTTGGGTATTATAGTCTTGGGGATGGCCTGGAAGCCTATATTTATGGCTATTACAGCAACCAGTCGGATGATGTTGCTAATCCAGCCTGCCCTCGTGACGTAGTGATTCCAAGTGAAATCGATGGGATGACAGTGACAGGTATAGGTGACTATGCTTTCTTTAATCTCCAGCTCACCTCTGTTATTATCCCTAGCTCCGTGACAGGGATAGGCATATCTGCGTTCAAAGATAACGAGTTCGCTACCGTCACTATATCGCCATTAGTGCAGTTTATAGAGCAGGTCTTTGACGATGACGTAACGATTACTCGTTATTAAGAGCTGCCCGTACTGTCTGCGGTCAAATAAAAAAACCTCTCATTATGAGAGGTTTTTTATAGCTTTAGAGAAACCTAAGCAGTAACTGGCGTACCCTTTGAAGGAAGGATACCTTTCTTCTTGAGTGTACGAATGGCCTGAGTTGAAAGTACCATTGTTACTTTTTCACCTTCGAACATGAAGGTTTTCTTTTGAAGGTTTGGTTTGAAAACGCGGTTAGTGCGACGCAAAGAGAAGCTAACGTTGTTGCCAAATTGCTTTCCTTTTCCAGTGAGTTCACATCGTGCGACCATGATTTTTTTCCTTACTTCTATAATTATCTATTAACTCTCTACGCTTACCGTAGGCAATGTTATTCATTTTACACTTTTTAACCCCGAGAGTCAAGGGGTTCGGCGAGCTGTTATAATAGATGGAATGGAATCACTGATTATTTATATCGCAATCGTCCTAGGGACAATCTTATTATCAATGACACTTCACGAAGCGATGCATGGATTTGTGGCTTTTTGGTTGGGGGATGACACCGCAAAACGAGAGGGGAGGCTTACTTTAAACCCCTTGAAACACCTGGACCCGTTCCTTTCAATCCTCCTTCCACTAGGTTTAGCTTTGGTTGGGGCGCCCGTGTTCGGTGGAGCAAAACCGGTCCCGTTTAACCCCGACCGTGTGAAAGGTGAAGAGTGGGGGGCGGCGCTAGTGGCTATCGCTGGTCCAGTCACGAATCTTGTGATTGCATTTGTTGCTTTTGGTATCTGGTCAATCGTAGGAGCACCACCGACGAGTCAGATTGGTGGGCAGGTCCTTATTACGATCGTAAGTGTCAACCTTGGGTTCTTTATCTTTAATATGCTCCCAATTCCACCCCTGGACGGATCACGAGTTATCTATGCACTTGCTCCTGAGTTTATTCGAACAGGGATGCGAGCCGTCGAACGTTACGGAATTATTCTTGTATTTGCGATCGTCCTACTCTTTAACGCACAGCTAGGTATTCTTTTGACGACAGTAATGAGCTTTTTCTTCGACCTATTTCAGGTAATCTTCAGAACGTAAGTAGTATAATAAGAAGCGCCAAGAGGGTAATACCTAGGTGTATATGATTTTCCGATATCATATGATTGGGAAGCCGATATATTCGTCTCCGTGGAGACAGATTGAGGTCAACCACCTTGCACACAAGCGGGGAATATCATAACGCCTAGGGAACCTCTTGGTTTTTTGTATATACGCTTATGCTATACTGGAGCTATAAAAAGCTTCGTAAAACATACATAGAATAAACATATATACATGAAACAAAGACTTTCAGTTCGAGCAATTATCACAAGCGGCGGCAAGACACTGGTGCTGCGTCGTGCTAATGGACGCTCCACGATTCTTGGTAAATATGAACTTCCCGGCGGAAAACTCGCTTACAACGAGCAGCCCGAAGATGCACTTCGAAGATACCTGCATGACGACATTGGGGTCCATGTAAAATCCACACAACTATTCGACGTTGTGACATATATCGACCACGATGATCGCGGCATCCAATATGCGGTTATTGTCTATATCGTGACGCCCGCCGAGACGAATAGACCAATCAAACTCAGTGGAAATTATAATAAATACAAGTATAGTATGATGTCAGAATTTCAACAGAATGAGCTGACTGATTTGACGCAACTGTTGATGGGCATTATTCAACAAGAAGAAATAACAGATAAGACTTTCAAGACGGTTAAGGTTTCTGGTGCAAAAAATACATCGGATCAAAGCATAACTATATTTTCTGATGGAGGTTCACGAGGCAATCCCGGCCCATCTGCGGCTGGCTATGTTGTACTCGATGGTAGCCAACAAGTGATCGCGCAGGGCGGCGAATACCTTGGTATCACGACTAATAATCAGGCTGAATATCATGGTGTTCGACTCGGGCTTGAGAAAGCGATTGAGATGAAAATAAAGCGTGTCGACTTTAAAATCGATAGCATGTTAGTGGTCAATCAAATGAAAGGTTTTTACAAAATTAAGAACCGAGAGTTATGGCCGATCCACGAACGGATTCGTGAGCTGATGAAGCAATTTGAAAAAGTGACGTTTACGCATGTTATGCGTGAGTTCAATCAGCTGGCCGACGGCATGGTTAATAAGACGCTGGATGAACACAGGGATAGCGTAAAAGACCAGGCTGATCAACCGCAACTCTAAAAAAGCTTTCGCTTGTGGTGTATACTATTGCTTAGGTAGTTCGTTAGACGACCGCTTGCCTTAAAAACAAGAGGAAAGTCCGGGCAGCATAGGATAGGGCAGTTGTTAACGGCAACCGCGGGTAACCGTAGGGAAAGTGCCACAGAAACAAAACCGCCTCTGTCACTTCGGTGATGAAGGTAAGGGTGAAATGAGTGGGGTAAGAGCCCACAGCGGCATATGGTGACATATGAAGAAGGTAAACCCTGCCTGCTGCAAGGAGATCAACACAAAAGGGCTATCCGTCCGTTGGTCGCTACCCGCTTGATCCTACGAGCAATTGTAGGGCTAGATAGATGGTCGTCCTCGACAAAACCCGGCTTATAGATTGACTACCTAACAAATGACACCCTCCGGGGTGTTTTTGTTAACAAAAAACCACCCGGTGAAGGGTGGTAGTTTGTTCCTCAGCGATTTTCTATGTAAAAGAGTATTACTTAGAAGTGTTCTTGGCAATTGCAGTAAATGCAGCTGGTTCGCTAACAGCGAGTTCAGCTAGGATCTTGCGGTCTAGTTCGATCTTTGCGGCTTTAAGGCCAGCGATCAATTTACCGTAAGTTGTACCTTCAGTACGCGCAGCAGCATTGATGCGTGTGATCCAAAGACCACGAAGATCACGCTTTTTGTTGCGGCGGTCGCGGTATGCGTACTCGAGCGCACGTGTGACACCTTGCTTGGCAAGACGGAAACTACGTGTCCGGTTGTGCTGCATACCTTTGGCAGCTTTTAAAATCTTTTTGTGACGGTTTCGTGCGGGGACGCTTCGTTTAACTCGCATGATTAAATTCCTAACGCTCGTTTAATGTTTCGTGCTGTCTTACCTGTGATGGTAGCAGTTGTGTTGATCGCACGCTTGCGGCTTTTACTCTTCTTTGAAAGAAGGTGATGACCGAATGCGCGTTGGCGAGTCAATTTACCAGTGCTGGTAATCTTGATGCGCTTCGCTGTACCCTTATGGGTTTTCATCTTTGGCATTGTATTACTCCGTTATTTACTCTTATTTGCTTCGAATGACTACGCTGAGGTTGCGTCCAGCCATTTGTGGCTCATGTTCGAGGACTGCGTCATTTTCCAGTTGGAGAGCGATCCGTTTGACCATCTCGTAGCCTAGTTCACGGTGGGCGTTTTCACGACCACGGAAAAAGATTTGAAGACGGACTTTGTGACCCTCTGCGAGGAACTCTCGTACCTTTCGGAGTTTGATATCAAGGTCGCCTTGACCAATCTTCATTCCGAAACGCATCTGCTTGAGTTCACCTTGCTTGTTGCTGCGGCGGTTTTTCTGCGCCTCTTTCATCTTTTGGTACTGGTATTTACCCCAGTCGACGATTTTTGCAACAGGCGGGGCTGCATTAGGAGATATCTCAACCAAATCAAGTCCTGCTTCTTCTGCCATTTTAAGCGCTTCTGCACGACTTAAAATACCTAGTTGTTCACCGGATTCCCCGATAACGCGTAGTTCGCTTGCGCGAATAGCATCGTTAATACGAATTGATTGACTGATATATACTCCTTATTTCCTTCTGTTAACCTTAGTAGCTTTTGCTATAAGGCCTGAGCACTGTTTCTCTTGCATGTTACTCAGCAACTATTGTACCAAAATCGAGCTTTTTTCACAAGGGTAAAACTAGGGGTGCACCACTGTTTAGCTGGAAGAGGTAATACGATATTGTAGTGCTTCGGCAATATGGGCGACCTGGATCACCCGCAGATTTGGTTTTGTGGAATGAGAGTTAGGGGGTACTTCAAGGTCCGCAATGGTCTGCGCAACTTTAATTACTTTGAAATAACTACGGGCAGTTAGTTCAAGTTGACGTGAGGCGGTGAGTAAAATTTTTCTTGCTTCCGGCGAGAGCGTGAGTTGCTTTTTGATAGCTGAAGACGACAATGATGCGTTGTATATATTGCTACTATTGTATCTCACTTTTTGAACTTCTTGAGCATTAATTATGTGTTCAAACACTTTGGAGTGTTGCTTTTTATTCAACGCTTTTATAGATAGTAAATCGGTGTGGTTCACCTTGTTGACGGCAATAACCATATCAATTCGATCCAGTAAGGGCCCTGATAGCCGTTTTTGATATGCCAAGATTTGGGTCGAGCTACACGTACATTCTTTGCTGGGGTCACCATAATATCCACAAGGACATGGGTTCATTGTAGCTACCAACATGAAGTCGGCCGGATAGATAATGTGGCCGTTGGCGCGAGCAATTGAGATGGTTTTGTCTTCCAGCGGTTGGCGTAGTGATTCCAGTACCGAGCGTGGATATTCGGGTAATTCATCTAGAAATAACACACCCAAATGGGCCAGGCTTATTTCACCGGGCATTGGTCGAGAGCCGCCTCCGATTAGCGCGATTGGACTTGTGGTGTGATGGGGTGTTCTAAAGGGTCGCTTGCGAATTACGTGCTCTCGTTCGCCAGCAATGCTGTGAATGCGGGTGACTGCCAGCTGTTCGGACTTTGATAGGGGTGGAAGGAGGCCCATAAGGGCTTGGGCGAGCATTGTTTTGCCAGCACCAGGTGGTCCAGTCAGTAATATATTGTGTCTTCCGGCGGCGGCTATCTGTAAAGCACGCTTGGCATGATCCTGCCCCTGAACATCGTCGATCGTTAAGGTGTTGGGTTTTATCGCTACGGCCGGCGACAAGGGTGTAGCGGGTGAAATGACTACTTCCTTCTTGAGGTGAAGGAATAGCTCTTTTAAACTGGTCACCCCTATAACAGAGACATCCTCAATCAGCATCGCTTGCTGTATGTTGGCGATCGGCACATACACCTTTGTAAACCCAGCCCGTTTTGCGGCTTCAGTGATCGTAATGACACCCCTGATTGGGCGAAGTTCGCCGCTCAGCGATAGTTCACCAGCGAATAGGGCATTAGCCACCTCTGTCTGCTGTAACTGACCGCTGGCGATTAACACCGACAATGCAATTGGCAGGTCGTAATGGGCTCCATCCTTTGGCAGCTCGGCTGGCGCTAGATTGACGATTAGTTTACGAGCAGGGAAGTCGAGGAGGGAATTGGTGATCGCACTCCTGACGCGCTCCCTCGCTTCCTCTACGGCCTTGTTGCCCATACCAACCACGTGCATTGCCGGCAACCCCTGTTTGAGATCAGCCTCGACCTCTACAAGGGCACCTTCAAAACCTATGAGCGCAACTGTTTTTATGTGAGCTACCATATTCTCAGTTTATTCTCAGCTAAGCTAGTAAATCAAGGGTAAAAGTGCTATAGTTAAGAAGTTCGTGGGGCTGACATAGCTTCGACGGAAGGATTTTAACAGGTTATTTTGCAAGTCGGACGCACACGTTACGTGCAAAATTTAAATGCAACACAAACTGCATCGCTACGAAACATCTTTGCTCAAGTGAAGGAATCTTTTTCTTCATTCGGTGCTCAGACTGCTCTAGCAACAGCTTAGGTTAATCCCTAACGCCATCGACTCTCCCTGATGAATCATAGGGGAAGCGGTGTTATAAGTATGATTCTTACCCGTTAGTTAGGCAGCTGTGACTAATAGGAACACTTTACAGCGCGATCTTCCAGTCATTTTTGCCTCTGTTTGAGTCTGGATAGAACGTAAAATTCAATAGAGACTACACTTGTAGACGAATAACAGGTTACCTTTCGGACCCGGGGGCAGTACCCGGCAGCTCCACCACGACATGATAAAAATACCCGCCTTTAAACTAGGCGGGTATTTTATTTGGAATTATACCCACAAGGCAAGATAGTGGGGGGTATTCAGGGGGAAATAAAAATGACGGCCTGCGAGGAACCGTCATTTTTGTGGAGTTTTTTTCTTGATTTTTGTTTTTGGCGCTGATTTCCTTATTCACTTTGTGTGTATAAGTTTTTTATTCAGTGCTACCCCTATAATATGTTTTAAAAGCGCTTATGTCAACAACTTTATCGAAGATTATTTAAGTAAAAAATACCACGTATTTTAGGTTATTTTGGGCCTAGCGTCTGAACACGACAGCGTAACACTACATGCCAATATATGAACAGCGTTCTAAAGGGAGCTATACACAGAATGATAGGGTAACTTGGTCTGCTTGATATTGAATCAGTCTAATAAATGGATTGTTCTAGGCGGGTTAAATTATGTCGAAGTTATATATAGTCGTAAAAAATACTCTCCATATAACGGCTGGCATTTATTTTGAACAGCTTTGCTGGAAACGCAGGGAATAGCTGGTATGTATGGGCTTATGCAACTTCCCAGCAAAAAAATACTAAAAATTAATATTATCCAAAGTCTTGTTTAACGGCACGGGCTTTTTTGTACGTATTGTTGCTGCAGCTAACTTTCTTTAGATTTCTCGTAAGTCCGTTTTAACCAAAAATAAATTAGAAAGAATAACGAGGCCTATAAATAACTCAACCATTCGACAGAACGCAAAGGCGTGCTGGAATCGATTAACGGACACGCCGCTATCGTAAATTTAAAATACTCAAACGGGCAACTAGTAAGAGCGGGGTATAGCTAGTGAGGGGTTGGTGTAATAAGTGCAGAAAATGGGCCGTAGTAGAGAATGCAACGGGCTCTTTATGGTTATTGAGGCAGCCTACGTTGCTACATCGATGGAAGCCTTTACTGCAGTAACAACGATGTATTTCTTACGTTTTTAAGTATGTAACACCTTGAATGGGTCGCAATAATGTACTTCGATGTAATTATTACATATATAATTACGCCCCGGAGTATTGACCATTCATAGTTCTTATGCTAGATTAAGAACAAGCTTTTAGAAACACAAACACAAAAAGCATACGCACCAAAAAGAAGTTCGAAACTCACCGCACCTGGGCAAGAACACAGTACAAGATACAGGCTCCATACCTTAACAATTTAGTCTTTAGAATATGATCCAACCGGATCGATCTGAATCTTAGCGTCCAAAGCTAAGGCCATGTTCGACGGAAAAGTTGGCAACGTTAACACTAAAGGATTATAAGAATCTCTGGCTCTTTTAAATCACTAATGTATCTCCTTACATGTTTGTTTTATCGCAGCTCGCACCTTCGTACGTTTACGTACACACTCTGATTCTCTTAATACTTGTTCGCGTTGCCGATGCTCCGCCGAAAGGCGTTTCGATAGTAAGTACCGATGCGTCTCGTAAATCCCTGTTTCTCTCAAAAATGAAATGAAAGAGAAGTAGTGCCAACTCGAGACGTATCGTGGAACACGATCGAAATGAGCACACGGTTGCCCCCGATATTCGAGGGCGGTCAGAATCGTCTGCAGCGGTACACTGTTCCTGGTACACACGCCCTTTTATTATTTACTGCGGTGTTTGCTGTCACTAAGAACGCTAAGGTGTATCGCTCGGACACCCTGTAGCACTATTAAAACTCTTATGCTTCGGCTATAGTAACAGTAAGATGTTACAAAGAGTTATCGCAATTATTACTATAGTAAGTCTCTGCTTACTCACTCTGATGCTGGTGACCACGACACCAGCATCGGCGGGTCCATTTGGGCTCCTTTTGATTTTTATAACGGCTTATCTTACCTCCCTTGGTTTGATAAGCTTTTTTTTGTATGGCATCAGTCGCGTGATCGTCTATGCCTCAGCTGGGTTTACGATGCGTCGACCGATGCAGTTGATGTCATTTCGTCGAGCATATTACTATTCGACGATCTTGGCGGCGGCACCAGTAATGCTGGTGGGGCTGCAGTCAGTAGGGGCGATTGGCATTTACGAACTTATCTTGGTTGTTATTTTTGAAGTAATTGGGTGTTTGTACATCACAAAACGCATTTATTAGCATCTTAAATGCTTACGTTTCGCTCGCTTCCTTATGCTATAATGACAGATATGCAGCCCGAAAACTTACCGGTTCCAAATGGGCCAGAACAGCCACCAGTAGACGCTTCGCAAAACAGTGAGCGTATTCCGGTCTTGCCGACCCCCGAGGGCGGTCTGGATGTTGGACTTGAACGTGTTGAGCAGAACGCTGAAGCGCACGCTGCGGCTGTCGATGCGACGTATCAGGGTGTGCCGCTTCCGCCAGTGGTTCCGCAAACAACGCCCACCACGGTTCCAACCGATACTAATCCGGTTACAGCCGGTGATGAGGACGTGATCGAAAAGGAATGGGTGGATAAAGCAAAGAAGATCATCCAGGAAACAAAAGATGATCCATTCGCACGAACCAACCGGGTAAACGAACTTCAGAGAGATTATCTTAAAAAGCGATACAATAAGGATCTTGGCACCGGCGAATAGCCAGCGACGAGGATAACAAGGTGAATAACGTGAGGGGAGAAACAAAGTGTTAGGATTCATTATTACCATCTTGGTAATCGTCCTGGTTGTGGCCGGAATCCTTATGTTTGTCTTTACGCAGTATCAGCGTGTGCTCCGCGAAGCAAAAAACTACGAACGTGGCCTAAAGATGGTGCCGCTCTATATTCACATTCCGCCAGTCAGTGATGACCGTGAAGGCAACGGCCGCGACGAACGAGACTTAACCGAAGAGGTATTGTCTCAGGCGCAGGTTATGTATAACATCATCGCCAGCACCGCGACCAAAGGATTTAAGACACGCGTGTATGGGCAGCGTCATGTTTCATTTGAAATCGTTGCCCACGAAGGACTTGTTCATTACTATGTTGTTGTTCCGGTTGTAATGGTCGGTGTTATTACACAGGCAGTTGCAGCAGCCTATCCTTCGGCACGACTTGAAGAAGTTTCAGAACGCAACATCTTTAACCCAGCTGGAAAAATGAGTGGCACTATTGGGGGAGAGTTTACGCTCAAGAAAAACTTCGCTCATCCAATTGCAACCTACCAGGAATCAAAACGTGACGCTGCACGAGCAATGTTGAATGCATTGTCGGCTGCCAGTAAAGAGGATGGTATCGGCATTCAGATCCTTATCCGTCCAGCCTACACTGGTTGGAATAAGAGTGCCGTGTCAGTAGCCGAAGGTATCAAGAAGAATAAAGGCGTGAAGACAGGCTTCGCGAACGCCGTCAATCTTGGCGGTATTATGGAGGCCTTATGGAAACCACCTGAAAATGGCGAGAAGAAACCAGAAGACAAGCAACTCAGTGCACTCGAACAGGGTTTGGTCGAATCTATCGAAGAAAAAACTCGCTACCCAGGCTACGAGACATTAATCCGTGTTGTCGCATCATCTAATACGGCTGGCAAATCTCAAGCAATGCTTGGGAGCGTCGTGTCTGCCTTCTCGTTATTTGATTCAACTTCTAATAATGGATTTAAGTTTACGACCGCGAAAAATATCGAAGAATTCGTTACGGCGTATATTTTCCGATTCTTCCCACAAGAAGTGAATCAGAATATTCTCAATACCGTAGAGTTAGCGACGGTATTCCACTTGCCAGATCAGAACTCAATCCCAACATCACAAGTGACCCGACAGGCGACAAAACAAGTTGATGGCCCGACACATATGATGGATGAAGGCTTTCTGCTGGGGACAAATGAATTCCGTGGCACCAAGAAGCCGATTCGTTTGGCAAATAATGACCGACGTCGACATACATATATAATCGGACAAACCGGTACGGGTAAGTCAAAGTTGCTTGAGAACCTTGCTTTCCAGGACATGATGGACGGAAAAGGCTTTGCCTTTATTGACCCACACGGCGATTCAGCTGAAGAATTGCTTGGTATGGTTCCAAAAGAGCGCGTTGAAGATGTTATTTACTTTAGTCCTGGCGATATGGAGATGCCAATTGGCCTCAACCTGTTTGAGTTTGAAACCCAGGACCAGCAAGACTTCCTGATTCAGGAATCAATTGCGATGATTTATAGTTTGTATGACCCGGGCCACACTGGTATCGTTGGTCCGCGGTTTGAGTCTTGGTTCCGAAATGCCGCATTGACTGTTATGGCCGATCCGAAGGGGTCTTCGTTCCTTGATGTGCAACAGGTGTTTATCGACCAGCCATTTGCTGACGAGAAGATTAAACACGTAACGAACCGCACAGTCCTTGATTTCTGGAATAAAGAGATGGCTCAGACGAGCGAATCATCAAAAGGCGAGATGCTTGGTTGGTTCGCGAGTAAGTTTGGTGCCTTTATGGGTAATGACATGCTCCGTAACATTATCGGACAGACCAAGAGCGGGTTTGACCTGCGTGAGATTATGGATAATAAAAAGATCCTCCTAGTGAACCTTTCAAAGGGTAAAGTAGGGGAGTTAAACTCAAAGCTGCTTGGTATGATCTTTGTGATGAAGTTCCAGGCTGCGGCGATGGGCCGAGCCAGTATTCCCGAATCTGAACGTGTCGACTTCTCGTTGTACGTCGACGAGTTCCAGAACTTTGCAACGGAAAGTTTTGCGACTATTCTGTCTGAAGCCCGTAAGTATCGCTTGAGTCTGATTCTTGCCAACCAGTTCATGACGCAGTTGACTGATCAGATTCGTGAATCGATCATTGGTAACATCGGGACGGTCATTAGTGGACGTATTGGTATTACTGATGCCGACATGTTGGTCAAGAAGTTTGCCCCAACATTCGACGCTGAAGACTTAACGCGGCTTCCGAACTTCCAGACCATTACATCGGTCATGATTAATAATGTGCCGTCTGCAGCCTTTAGCATGACGCTTGTGCCGCCAATGGGACAAAGTAACCCACAATTGCGTGATGCACTCAAGAAGCTGTCAGCGGCCAAGTACGGTCGTCCTAGAGCAGAAGCAGAACGTGATTTCTTTACACGCATTGGAGCTGGCGACGCAGCCAAAAAGGAAAAGATGGATGCCCTCAAAAAAGCCCAAGAAGATCGTATGGCAGCACTTCAAAAGGGAAATAATGGTGGGGCCGGAATTCCCGGCGGAGCTCCTCGACCAGCTGGTGCACCCGCGCCAACACCTGGTGGGTCATCTTTCCTTGATGAGTGGTTAGCGAAACGCCAGCAGATTACCGCCAAGCCGGCAGGGAACCAGGCAGCTCCTACGCCTGCGCCGAACCCAGCCTTCGGTCCGACGGCTGGCACTCCAGCACCGATTGTGCCAACAGTGCCAACTCAACCAATAGCCCCTGTTAAGCCAACGGACCAAGCTCAGCCAGAGTTAATTGAAGCGCCACTTGAAGAGGTACGTGCTCAGGTTCAACGCCCGGCACCGCTTGATGCTGAAGTCGTCTTAGAAGAATCCCTTGAGCCGGTTAAACCTGCCGACCCAGATAAACTCCATGTTCGTGAACCGGGGAATAATACTGATAATGAAGTGCATATTAAGCTTCGTTAAGCTATGAGTCTCCGTTAGGTACAAAAAAGATCGGATCATATCATCTTAAAAGTCGTTGTGTTGTTCGCTAGCGCTCCAACGTTTGTAAGCCTTTTAAAATAATATGATCCGATCTTTTTAGCTATGCGTAGCACGCAAGTCTTCGCGAACTCAGCGGTGTGATTTCAAGAGACTGACAAGCGTTGGAGCGCTAGCGAACAACATCCCGTCTCTTGAAAGTGTGCCGCTGAGTTTAGCGGAGAAGGGGGTGGTTATTTCTTGCCAGTAACAAGAACGCGGAAGTAGTCGAACAATATACCGATTACCCAACCGATAATGAACGCACCAATAGTTTCGAATCCGGATAGGACATATCCTAGGTTCTTTGCTATAAGATATACCGCAAGGACGAGGAAGAAGGCGACTATACCACCCGAAAGGATAGCATTTGGTCGTGCAACGGTTGCACCAATGAATTCGCTTGATTTCTCAACGACTGGTGTGTGAATAACCTTACTAAAAGCTCGTTCAGGAGCTGGAAGCTCGGCTTGTACTTGCTTCATTCGTTTCTTGTAGGCAACGGTCTTTTCTTTGGTGCTGATGCCACCACGACGACGTGGGGCAGGGGCGTCACTGGCCTTTGTTTTCTTTTCGGCACTGCCGGCTTCAACGCTGATAGCGTTTTTCATCGCTTCTATGCGAGCTTCTTTTTCAGTTTTTTCACTACTCTCAAGGCTCTCTGCCTTGGCTTCATTACTCTTGTCAGCCCGTTCGTAATTCTCAGCCGAAATTTTTGGTGTTTCAACGTTATTCTCTGGGCCTTGGGGTTCTTGTTCAGCGCTCATAATAATATTCCTTAAATTGTTCCAGCGTTAAGGTCACGGCGGATTAATCGTACTTCTTTACCAAGTTGTTTTGAACGGAGGAAGAAATAGGTGACCACGGCTAGGACGATACCGGCAAAGAGCATGTTCTCGCGGGCGCCGGTGTGCGGCAATTCAGTGGTAATATGTTCGATCACTTTTGGTGGCGCACAGGTGACGGGAATCGTCACACCACTCCCTTCAAAGGCGTTGTTCATGACACAGTTATATGAGTCGGGGCTACTGAGACCAGCTGGTGTGCTTGGAATCGTCGCAAGGACTTGTACGGCGAAGCTCCGCTCTTGTGTTTCACCCGGTCCTAAGGTGATGTCTGGCCAGGTAAGCTTTTTGCTAACGTCGTCGAATGTACCACCACCCTTATCGGTTAATGTTGAGTATTCGAGCGTATCTGTTAAGTCGTCTGCTATTTTGACCGGTGCGGCAGTGCCGCCAGAGTTCTTGATCGTTAATGTGTAGGAAATCTTGTCGTTTTCTTTGGCTGCCGATGTGCTGGCTGCAATATTTCCTTGAGAAACATTGGTCGCTGTTTTTGAGAAGGCCAATTCAGCGGGTTTTGGCGGTACAACTGGAGGTGTGACTGGAGGCGGAGGTGTAATTGGTGGAGGAATAATATCCGTCACCAAGTTTCCACAAGCCTGCATGATTGCAAACCATCCTACGCGAGGAGAATGACCTATAAATGCATAGATCCGAGCTTTTGGTCCGTTTGTAAGCGACAGTGGACGACTGTATATCGTCGTTATGGGCGTCACTCCGGTGGGATCGGTAATCGTGGTCGGGTACTCATTGGCTGATTCGGGGTGAATTGCCGTGTGTCCCCAAGAGCGCTTAACAGTACCGGTAATGAATGATCCATACTGAGCAGCGGCGATCTCTTCGCGCGTGATACCCATATAGTTCATGATGTCTTTAAGATTTTTGGCATTGGCGTCATATGGAGCCAAGAAATGATTGATCGATAAATTCGATCCGCGGCCAAGCCCACCGGGGACGAGATCGTTAGCGGCAGCCGCATTGGCCGATTCAGGGGCTTGAAATACTGTCAAGCATTGCACGACGAGCGCTAATGCCACAAATACTAGCCCAAGCCGGCGGGTAGCTTCTTCTTTTCGTAACCGTTTTGCGTAAAACCCTAGCTGCCCAACAAGTGCTGGGCTGAAAGATAAGTTAGATACTATTTTCTTAAACATATTTTTTTCTCGGATCTTTGTTTATTTTTGAGATTACCTCTTATGCACAAGATTAGCATAAGTTTTGTGTTCAGTGCAATACCTCTTAGCAAATTACTTTACATATAATGTAAGATACTTGAGTGAACAAGATATTTCCGGTATAATAATCGTAGTCAAACGACCATTTTAAAGCATCTTATTGATGACAAGCGGCCGAACTAAATCAGATTCATTACAGAATTACAGAAAATAGGGAAGAGGGTTAGATCGTGGTTAAACAGAAAACAGACAGTGCGTACGATGGTTCGCAAATCCAGGTTCTTGAAGGACTTGAACCAGTACGCAAGCGACCAGGTATGTACATCGGTAGCACCGGCTTTGACGGTGTGCACCATCTTATTAAAGAAATCGCCGACAACTCGATCGACGAAGCAATTGCTGGTTACGCTACAAAAGTAGAAGTGACGATTCTGGCAGACGGCGGTATGACAATCTCTGATGATGGTCGCGGTATTCCAATCGACAAGCACCCTAAAACCGGTCTCAGCAGCCTTGAAACTGTTTTGACTGTCCTTCACGCCGGCGGTAAGTTCGGTGGCGGTGGTTATAAGGTATCTTCTGGGCTTCACGGTGTCGGTTCATCTGTCGTGAACGCGCTTTCAACGACCCTTATTGCTGAAGTGGTCCAAGCCGGTCAACTCTATAGCATTGAGTTCGAGCGTGGTGCCACAAAGGTTCCTTTCAAAAAAGTTGGCAAAACAGACCGCAAAAATGGAACGACAATTACTTTCTACCCAGACCCTACGATCTTTAAAGAAACCGTTGAATTTGATTACAACTGGGTTGTCGACTATATCCGTCACCAGGCATACCTAACAAAGGGTATATATGTATCAGTGTTCGACCAACGAACCAGCAAGCGAGCTGCTTTCTACTTTGAAGGTGGTATCCAAAGCTACGTCAAACACCTAAATATTGGTAAAGACGTTACGACTGACAATATTTTCTACGTCGAAAAACTCGTCGAAGACACCATGGTTGAAATCGCCGTCCAGTACAACGAAACATACGTTGAACTTGTGAAGCCGTTCGCCAACAACGTCCTTACACCTGACGGTGGAACGCACATCGTTGGTTTCCGCTCGGCGCTGACTCGCGTTATTAATGAATACGCCCGTAAAAGTAGCCTCCTAAAGGAAAAAGAAGACAACCTTACCGGTGATGACATCCGTGAAGGTCTGACAGCAATTATCCTTGTGAAGATGCCAGATCCTCAATTCGAAGGCCAAACTAAGAACAAGCTTGGTAACCCTGAAGTTCGACGCTACGTCGAGCAGGTGATGAACGAATACTTCTCGTACTACCTCGACGAAAACCCAGCAATTGCCAAGAAGATTGTTGGAAAAGCCCTCCTGGCTGCTCGTGCTCGTAAAGCAGCCCGTGCTGCTCGCGATAACGTCATCCGTAAGGGTGCCCTTGATGGCCTCAGCCTTCCAGGTAAACTGTCCGACTGTTCATCAAAAGACCCATCTGAATCTGAAATTTACATTGTTGAGGGTGACTCGGCCGGTGGATCAGCCAAATCTGGTCGCGATAGCCGAACGCAGGCGATTTTGCCACTTCGTGGTAAGGTTCTGAACACTGAACGCGCTCGACTTGATCGCATGCTTGGCAATAACGAAATCGTGAGTCTCATTAAGGCCTTCGGGGTAGGGATCGGTGACTCATTTGATATTACCGGACTTCGTTACCACCGCGTCGTGATCATGACCGACGCCGACGTCGACGGAAGTCACATTTCAACGCTTCTTTTGACGTTCTTCTTCCGTTACATGCCGGAAATTATCGCTGGTGGACACGTCTACCTCGCGAAACCACCACTGTTCTTGCTCCGTCAAGGAACAAAGAAGGAATATGCGTACAGTGACGATGAGCGAGACGCAATTATTCAGCGCATGATCGCCGAACGTAAAGAAAAAGGCGTCAAGGTTGACCCTGAAGCTGACCTCGTGAAGCAAGCTGGCATCACTATGCTTCAACGCTACAAGGGACTTGGTGAAATGGACGCCGAACAACTTTGGGACACAACCATGAACCCAGAAAACCGTGTCCTTCAACAGGTAAAGGTTGAAGATGCCGAAAAGACCGACGCTATCTTTACGAAGTTGATGGGTGACCAGGTTGACCTCCGTAAGGCTTTCATTCAGAGCCGTGCGAAATCATTAAGCTTACAGGATTTGGATATTTAGTATGGACGACGAACAGATTTTTGACTCAGCAAACTTAGCCGACGACAACCTTCCTGTCACCCCTGAAGGTGAAGTGATCGTTGTGCCGCAAACTCACTCTCGTATTGTTGAGAACCTCTCGGTTGAGAATGTTATGGAAGATAGTTTCCTTCGTTACTCAATGAGCGTGATCGTGGACCGTGCACTACCTGACGTTCGTGATGGTTTGAAGCCAGTTCACCGACGTATTTTGTACTCAATGGGTGAGCAAAACCTTCGCCCAACCGGCCGTTTCCTAAAAAGCGCCCGTATTATCGGAGACGTGATGGGTAAATATCACCCGCACGGTGACTCATCTATTTATATGGCGATGGTTCGTTTGGCTCAAGACTGGGTCATGCGTTATCCACTCGTAAATGGACAAGGTAACTTCGGTTCAATGGACGGAGATCCACCAGCGGCTAACCGTTACACCGAAGCTCGCCTTGGTCGTGCTGGTAATGAACTACTGGAAGACCTCGACAAAGACACCGTCGACTTCCGTGACAACTATGACGGTTCAGAACAAGAACCTTCGGTTTTGCCGGCTCGTTTACCGAACCTTCTATTGAACGGACAGGTTGGTATTGCGGTTGGTATGGCGACAAACATCCCACCACACAACATGGGTGAATTAGTTGATGCAACGGTCCATCTTATTGATAATCCGGACGCAACAACTGAAGACTTAATGCAGTTCGTGAAGGGTCCTGATTTCCCAACCGGAGGCATCGTCTATGGCGGCGCACCAATGCGCCAAGCATACCTAACGGGACGCGGAAGTGTTGTAATTCGTGCCGTGACTGCCATCGAAGAAACCAAAAAAGGTCGTTCTCAGATCGTGGTTACCGAGATGCCATATGGTGTAAATAAAGCATCACTTATCGAGAAAATTGCCGACCTCCACAAGGAGAAGAAGATAGTTATTAGCGATCTTCGTGATGAATCTGCACGCGGCGCAGTGCGCGTAGTTATCGAGCTTCGCAAGGACTCATACCCAAAGAAGATTTTGAACCAATTATTCAAGATGACAGCACTCCAAACGAGTTTTCATTACAACATGCTTGCGCTTGTTGATGGTATCCAGCCACGTATTCTTGGCCTCCAAGACATTCTTCGCGAGTTCATCAAGCACCGTCAAGTTGTTATTCGTCGCCGCACAGAGTTTGAACTAAAGGCCGCCAAAGCCCGTGCTCATATCCTCGAAGGTTACAAAATTGCACTCGACCACATTGATGAAGTGATTAAGCTGATTCGCGCGAGCAAGACGAGCGAAGAAGCACAGCTCGGACTTCAAGAAAAATTCAAGCTTTCTGAGATCCAAGCACAGGCAATTCTTGCTATGCAACTCCGTCGATTGACTGGACTAGAGCGTGACAAGATTGAACAAGAACTAGCTGAATTATTGAAGCTGATTGCGGAACTTGAACGAATCTTGGGTGATGAGCAAGAAATCCTTAACATCATTAAGGCTGAATTACTCGAATCAAAAGACAAGTTTGGTGATGACCGACGTTCAAAGATTATGCCAAATGAACTTGGCAAGTTTAGCGACGAGGAACTCATTCCGGAAGAAGATTCTGTTATATTACTTACAACAGAGAATTATATTAAGCGTACTTTGGTGAGTGAATATCGTCGCCAACACCGCGGTGGTAAAGGCAAGCGGGGTATGACCACAAAGGAAGAGGACGTCATTGATCAACTCATCCCGGCGTCAACACACGACTACCTATTATTCTTCACAAACAAGGGACGTATCTTCCGCCTTAAGGCCTACGAAGTACCAGCTGCATCCTTGGCGGCGAAGGGCGTTGCGGCAGTAAACTTGCTTGCACTTCAGCCAGAAGAAAAGATCACTTCAATCATTCGACATGAGAAAGATTCAAAGGATGACGGCTTCCTATTCATGGCTACCGTGAAGGGAACTGTAAAGAAAACTCCATTCAAAGACTACGCAAATATTCGTACCAACGGACTGATTGCGATCAAGCTCGATGACGGCGACGAACTACGTTGGATCAAGAAAACGACAGGCGAGAATGATGTAATCATCTCAACATCTGCCGGACAAGCGATTCGATTTACTGAAACTGACGCCCGCCCAATGGGCCGATCAGCTCGTGGTGTTCGCGGAGTTCGCCTGCGACCAAACGATAGCGTCGTTGGAATGGACATTGTTTCGAACAATGAAGGCAACCTACTTGTTATTAGTGAGTATGGTTTCGGAAAAGTAACCAAGGCAGCTAACTTCCCGTCACATAAACGTGGTGGAGTCGGTATCAAGGCAGCGATCGTGACCGCAAAGACCGGTCCAATCGTGGCAGTTCGTTCACTCGAAGCCGATACTGCCGAGATCCTCCTTATATCTAATAAGGGACAAGCGATCCGCGTCGGACTGAAGGACGTTCCGGTTCTTGGGCGCACAACGCAAGGTGTTCGCATCATGCGCACCGCCGAAGGCGATAAAGTTTCTTCATTCGGATTCGTTCCTGAACAACCGGTCGTTGAAGATGACGAAGCCGAAGAGGTGAAAGCATAGTAATGGAGAGCTTTATCTCTCCGTACATTCTGGCGGCTGCGATTGCCTGGGTTACTGCGCAAGGGTTGAAATACATCCTTGCCAGTATCAAGGGGCGAACATTTGGCTCACTACGCCAACTCTATCTATCGGGGAGTATGCCAAGTGCGCACAGCGCCACCGTTATTGCCCTTGTTGTCGTCACCGGATTCAAAGATGGCGTCGGATCTGCAGTCTTCGGCCTGGCATTCCTTTTTGCTGCAGTTGTTATGTATGACGCAGTTATGGTGCGCCGTTCATCTGGTGAACAGGGTGCAGCGCTCCGCGGACTATTCCATGATTTAAAGCGTGATCCAATCGCCCCATTCCGCACCGCAAAGGGTCATACACCCCGTGAAGTTGTCGGTGGAACAGTTGTCGGACTTATTGTTGGGCTTGCCGTATACTTCGCGACATCTATGTAGTAATGCGTTACCTACAAAAAACTTTTACGAAGTTCGATTTTATTATTGACGTAGTAACAGATACGATGTAAGATAATCAGAGTCTGGTTGCAAAAGCAGCCCAAGTACCAACGTGGAGTTGATTACAAAGACAAAGATCTTTGACAATTTAGTAGTGCAAATCAAGTGACTATCGTGATTTATTACGAGTAGTCACAAAACGTCAAGTTTATGTTTGAGTCTATATGTCTGAAAATAGGACATTTTTATGGAGAGTTTGATCCTGGCTCAGGATGAATGCTGGCGGCGTGCCTAACACATGCAAGTCGAGCGGTAACATGTTTCTCACCTTGGTCCTAACTATTATAGTTGGTGCTGAAGTGAGAAATGATGACGAGCGGCGGACGGCTGAGTAACGCGTGGGAACATGCCCCAAAGTGAGGAATAAGCTCCAGAAATGGAGTCTAATGCCGCATATGATCTTCGGATTAAAGGATTTATCCGCTTTGGGAGTG
>Ga0247808_10000067_pt1 | contig 94806 bp, 86 predicted proteins | sample UWRJL089202R1_FD_179914 | JGI IMG/M metagenome (GOLD analysis project Ga0247808, IMG submission 179914) | Plant litter microbial communities from Arlington Agricultural Research Station in Wisconsin, United States - UWRJ-L089-202R-1 | ecosystem: Environmental > Terrestrial > Plant litter >...
GTGTGGGAGACCAGCGAGAAGAAGTCCTCGCTGCCGAGATAGTTGATCCACGGGTAGGGGGTCAACGGGGTCTCGATGACATATTCCCTGGCTTCGTCGTCGAAGTGGCCGAACTTCATGCGTGCACCTTTTCGGTATCCCGGACCGCCTGCAGCTCCGCACCACTATCGTGAATGCTCCGTTGCAGCCGGACCTAGTCTAAATGAGAGCGCTCTCACGACCGCTTGCGTCGACTCTAGCAGCAGGATGCCGGAGCCACCAAGCCTCCCGGCTGCGGCTCACTCGACGCCGATGACGGCCACTCCCTGAGGGGCCAGCCTCAACCCGAGCGTGCGCGCACCCGTCAGGGCATCGGTGCCGTCGAGCAGGATTTCGGCCTCGTGGGCACCGTGGTTGATCACGAAGACGTAGCCGCCGCGGCGCACGGTCTCCACCCGGTCGCCACGGGCCACCGGGGCCGGCAGGTCCAGGCCCGCGTCCCGGATGATTCGTTCGGCCAGGCGGCGCAGGGCCGCGGGGTCGGGGAGGGTGGCGACGTACCAGCCGGCTCCGCCGCCCGTTGCCCGCCGGGTGACGGCCGGCCAGCCGCTCAACGGCCCCTCGGCGAAGGTCGCGACGGTTTCGGCATCCTCGACCCGCACGTACTCGGCCCACACCCGGCCGGCCGCCGGGCCGCCGAAGACCTCGCCGTCGAGGACGAGCTCGGGAGGAGCCCCAGCACCCAGATTGCTCAGGTCGGGGGCGGCCGGCGGGGCGAACTCCTCGATCCACACGCCGAGCGCCCGCCGCAGCGGTTCGCCCAGGTAGCCGCCCAGCCGCACGTGCAGGTTCTCGTCCGTGATGGCCGTGCCGAACCCCACGACGAGGGTGCCCGTCTCGGCGACAGCGGCCAGGTTCCGCACCTGACTGTCGGTGGCGGTGAAATGCGCCGGGACGACGACCAGGCGGTAACCGGACAGATCGGCATCGGCCCGGACGAAGTCCACCGTGAGCCCCAACGAGGTCAGGGCGCTGTGCCAGGCGAACAGGGTCCGGACATAGGACACCTCGGTGGGGGAGGCCGGCTGTTCGATGGCCCACCAGCTGTCCCAGTCCAGGGCGATGGCCACGTTCGACGGCACCCGGGTCCCGGCGATGGCCGCGCCTCCCGTGCGGCCGGACAGCGCCGCCAGTTCCTCGCCCAGCTTTTCGACCTCACGCCACACGCGGGTGTCGGTTCCGCCGTGCGGCACGAGGCCGGAATGGAATTTCTCGGAGCCGACCGCTGACTGCCGCCACTGGAAGAAGAGGATCCCGTCGGCGCCCCTGGCCACGCACTGGTACGACCAGGCGCGCATCTGCCCGGGGGACTTGGCGGCGTTCCGGCGCCGCCAGTTGACGGCGCCCGGCGCCTGCTCCATCAGCAGCCACGGCGCCCCGTCGCCGAGGGACCGCATGAGGTCGCGGACCATGGCGGCGTAGGCCGGCGAGTCGGGGTCGGCGGGGTCGGGGTAGGTGTCGTCGCTGACGATGTCCACCTCGCGCGCCCAGGCCCAGTAGTCCACGGCCTTGAAGAACCCCATGAAGTTCGTGGTGACGGGAACCGTTGAGCCGGCGCGGATGATCGCCACCTCCGACCGGTAGCAGGCGAGGAGCTCGTCGTTGGAGAACCTGTCGTAGTCGAGCAGTTGCGTGGGGTTGCGGAAAGTGGGCGCCGCCCGCGGCGGGGAGACCTCGTCGAACGAGTCGTACCGCTGCGACCAGAACGCCGTTCCCCAGACCCGGTTCAGTTCCTCGATCCGGACGTACTTCGCGCGCAGCCAGTCGCGGAACGCCGCGGCGGACACGTCGCAGTAGCAGTGGCTGATGTGGCAGCCGTACTCGTTGTTGACGTGCCACAACTCCAGGGCGGGGTGGTCGGCGTACCTCTCGACCATGCGCCGCACGAGTTCTCGGGCTCGCTCCCGGTACACGGGCGAGCTCGGGCAGTACTGCTGCCGGCTGCCCACCGACATCCGCACGCCTTGCTCGGTCACCGGCAGGGTCTCGGGATGCCGCAGGGCAAGCCAGGGCGGCGGCGATGCCGTCGCGGTGGCCAGGTCGACCCGCACGCCGTGGGCGTGCAGGAGGTCCAGCACCCCGTCCAGCCAGGCGAAGTCGTACTCTCCCGGGCGGGGCTCGAGGCGGGCCCAGGAGAACACTCCCACCGTCGCGAGGGAGACGCCCGCCCGGTTCATCAGCCGCACGTCCTCGTCCCAGATGTCCGTCGGCCACTGTTCGGGGTTGTAGTCCCCGCCATACCAAATCGTCATGATCAGCCTTTCACCCCGCCGCTGGCGAGTCCGGATTGCCAGTACCGCTGGAGGAACAGGAACGCGATGACCAGCGGGAGGATCGAGACGAACGACCCGGTGATCACGGTGGAGAACAACGCCTGGGACCCGCCGCCGGCCGAGGCTGCGGACTGCAACTGGGCCAGCCCCACGGTGATGGGGTACAGGCTGGAACTGTTGAGCATGATCAGCGGCAGGAAGTAGTTGTTCCAGGTCGCCACGAGGGAGAACAAGAACACCGTCACGAGGCCGGGGCCCAGCAGACGCAGGCCCACCTGCCAAAAGATCCGGAACTCGCCCGCGCCGTCGACCCGCGCAGCCTCGATCAGCCCGTCGGGGATCGCGTCGGCCGCGTAGACCCGCATGAGGTACACCCCGAACGGGCTCACCAGGGACGGAATGATGACAGCCCACGGGGTGTCCGTGAGCCCGGCCTGCGAGAACAGCAGGTAGGTGGGCAGGGCCAGAGCCGTCAACGGGATCATCACCGCGCCCAGCGTGGCGCTGAAGAGCACCTTCTTGCCCGGGAAGTCGTATTTCGCGAACGAGTACCCCGCCATGGTGGCCAGGAGGGTGGCGCCTGCCGCCGACACGAACGCGTAGAGGAAGGTGTTGAGCATCCAGCGCAGGAAGATCCCGTCCCGCACGGTGAAGAGGGTCTGCAGGTTGTCCCAGAGCGAGAAATCGCCGCCGAACCACATGCCGAAGGTCGAGAACAGGGCCGAGTTGTTCTTCGTCGCGGAGACGAAGAGCCACCACAGCGGCAGCACGAAGTAGAGCACGCACAGCCAGAGCAGAACCGTGAGCAGGATGCTCCGGCGCTTTCCGGGCGCGTACCGGGACCTGCTGCGGCCCGGGGTCACCGCCTCATCGCCGTCGCCGGGGGTCACGAGCGCCGGGCTGACCCGAGAAGTCATGAGAGCTTCCTCTCTCGTCGTTCGCTGCGTTCCCCGCCGAGCTGGACGAAGTACGACACGATCGCGATCACGATTCCGAGCAGGAAGGCGATGGCCGCGGCGAAGTTCAGCTCCTGGTTGATGAACGCGAGGTTGTACGCGTAGTAGTTCGGGGTGAACGAGTTCGTGATCGCATCGGGGGCGATGGCGTTCAGCAGACTCGGCTCGGCGAAGAGCTGGAAGGAGCCGATCACCGAGAAGATCAAGGTCAGCATGAGCGCCGGCCTGATGGCCGGGATCTTGACGCTCCAGGCCAGCCGGAACTGGCCGGCGCCGTCGATCTCGGCGGCCTCATAGAGTTCACCGGGAATGGATCGGAGGGCCGCATACATGATGATCATGTTGTAGCCCACGAATTCCCACGTGACGATGTTCATCATGGAGCCGAGGATCGACTCCGGTGAGAGGAAGTCCGGCGTTCCCAGCCCGACCGCCCGGGAGATCTGCGCGATCGGGCCGAAGTCCGGTCCGTACAGGTAGCCCCACATCAGGGTCGCGACGACCGCCGGTACGGCATACGGCATGTAGATCAGCAGGCGGATGCCCTTGGACCCGTGGGCGCGGGCGCTGTCCAGCGCCAGGGCGAAGAACAGGGCCAGGCCGAGCATGATGGGCACCTGGATGATGAAGAACAGGCCGACCCGGCCGAGGCCCGCCAGGAATGCGGGATCGGTGAGGGCGCGGGCATAGTTGGCCAGGCCCGCGAAGACCTCCCCGCCGATCAGCTTGCTCTCGAACAGGCTGAGGTAGCCCGCGTAGACGAGCGGCACGACGAGCATCGAGAGGAACACGACGAAGAACGGCAGCAGGAACAGGTACGCGGCACGGCGCTGCTTGCGCTTGGCGGGGCTGGTCGGACGTTTCGGCAGCGGCGGCCCGGCGGGGTGCTCGGCGGTGAGCGCGGGGGAGTGCGACATTGCGACTCCTTTTCTGTGAAGGGGGGGATCGGCCGACCGGCCGACGCGGTGCGGGGAAGGACGGGCGCCCGCCGGCCAGCGGGCGCCCGACGGGTCACTCCACGGTGAAACCCTGGTCCGTCGCGTAGGTCACCAGCTGGTCCTGCCAGGTGTCCAGCGCCGCGGCGATGTCACCCTTGGCGGCGATCACGGTGCCCATGGTCTCCTCATAGGTCGAGTACACGTAGTCCATGTACGGCAGCCACTGGAAGTCCGTGTCGACGGTCTGCGAGATCTCGGCGAACAGCTGGTTGACCTTCTGGCCGCCGTAGAACTCCGACTCCTGGTCCACGAACGCCGGGTCCTCGAGCACTGACACCTGCGGCGGGAACAGGAACTGTTCGGTCGCGAGCTTCATGGCCGAGGCCTCGTCGTTGTTGATGAACTTGGCGAGTTCGTACGCGGCGATCTTGTTCTTGCTGGATGCGAGCACCGCGTCGGACGAACCTCCCCAGTTGCCCGAGACGTTGTCGCCCTCATTCCACTGCGGCAGCGGAGCCGCGCGCCAGGCGCCCGACGTGCCCTCGGCCGTGCCCTGCAGGAAGATCGGACCCCACGCGGCGGTGAGCCAGCCCGCATACTTGCCGCTGGCCAGGCCCTGGTACCACTGGTCCTGGAAGTCGACGTCGGTGGAGATCAGGTCCTGCTGGATCAGGTTCGTCCAGTAGTCCGCCACTTTCTTGGCCTCGTCGCTGTTCACGTCGATGCTCACGGTCTCCTTGCCGTCATACCCGAACGGCTTGACGCCGGCCTGCCAGAGGAACCCGATCATCTGGCCCGCCTGGGTGGCGCCCAGGTTCGAGATGTAGCTGCCGGTCGAGTCCTTGACGGTCTTCGCGGCGGCCGCATAGTCGTCCCAGGTCGCGGGAGGGTCGGTGATTCCGGCCTGGCTGAGGATGTCGGTGCGGTACAGGTTGCCCATCGGTCCGACGTCCTGCGGGATCGCCCAGACCTCGGTGCCCGGGGATACCTGGTTCCACGCCCAGTCGACGTAGTCCCCGGAGAGGTCGTCCGCTCCGTAGGCGGTCAGGTCCAGCAGCGAATCGTTCAGCACGAACGACGGGATGTACTGGTATTCGATCTGTGCGACATCGGGTGCGCCTTCGCCGGCCTCGATGGCGCTGCGGAGCTTTTGGTAGTGCGGGAGGCCCTGGCCGACGTTCTCGACCGTGACGTCGATGTCGGGGTACTTCTCTTCGAAGAGCTTCACCTCGTTCTCGATGTCGGGCACCCACGTCCAGAACGTGAGCTTCGTGGGCGTGGTCATCGCCTTGTCGATGTCGTCCTGGCTGACCGTCTCCGGGGAGGCGTTGTCGCTGGAACTGGGCGTGCACCCGGTCAGGAGCATCCCGATCGACACGGCGCCGGTTACCAGCGCCACTGCTGTTCTCCGTGCCTTCTTGTTCATGATCACTCTTTCTGTGGTTGGGAAGGACTCTGGTTGGAAGGGATCAGGCGATCCCGAGGTGCTCACCGGCTGAGGAAGGTCCGCGTCGACCACGCGGCCAGTGAGACATCTGTGCCCGTCGCCAGCAGTTCCCCGGTGACGGTGTCGGCGACAGCGGCCGCAAGCGTGATCGCCCGCGGTTCCCATCCCCAGTTGAAGACGAACCAGGCCCGCCGACCGTCCGGGAGCGCCCCGGAGGAAACCGTCACGGGCAGCGCGGTGTCACCCGCGAGCTCCTGCGCATGGCCCCTGGGCACGGCCCAGCGGACGATGCCGGCGGCAAGGCCCGGCGCGGGCACACACCCGACGACGGTCACCCGGCCCCCGCCCACCGCGCGGCTCGTGACGGCCGGGAAGTCGCGGAACCGCGGGTGGTCGTACCGGGCGAGGACCTCGGAGCCGTCCGCGATAAGGCCGTCGATCCACAGCCTCGCGGCGGCGTCGGCGCCCAGGGGCAGCGTGCCGGATGCCTGGACGACCGCGACCTCAGCCTCGAGGTTGGAGTACTCCTCGTAGCGGGTTCCGGCCAAGTCCGCGAGCCGCGGCGGGGCGACCTCCACCCGGGCGCGCGCCTCATCGTCCGCGTATCCAGTGCGCGGGCCGAGGATCAGATGCCCGCCGGCGGCGACGTAGTCACGCAGCAGCTGGAGGTCGCCATCCGTCGTGACGTACAGACCCGCGGCGATGAGAACCGGAAACCGCGCGGCGAGGGCTGTCGCGCCGAGGGCGTCCGCCTGGGAAAGGTGCAGCAGGCGGGTCTGGCGGCCGGCCTCGATCGAGCCCCGGTGGAACGCGTCGACGATCTTCTCGTACGACTCCGGGTCCATACGGCCGTCGACCTGCAGCGGCGGGCTGAATTGGAGTGCGTAGCGGCTCGGGTTCGACCAGAGGATCGCAACGTCGGCATCCGGCTCGTACCCGTCCAGCGCGGTGCCGATCGAGGTGAGTTCCCCGCCGATCTCGGCGACCTCCGCGTAGACCCGTCCGGGCACGAGGCTGTGCGGCAGTACCCCGCCCCAATAGGTCTCGATGCCGTAGGGCAGCGTGTGCCAGTGCCAGTATTCGATCATGGCCGCTCCCCGGGAGATGAACGTGTAGGCCGCCTGCTTGAGCTGTCCGGGGTAGGGCGGGAAGTTGGTCTCCGAGTGCCCGATCGACTGGGCGTTCGTCTCGGTCACCAGGTAGCGGCCCTGTTTCGAGGAGTACATGCGGTCGGCCTGCCGGAACAGCGCGGGGACCCCGGTCGTCGTCCAGGGTGTCAGCTGTGACAGGTCGAGGGACGCGTCCAGGCGGTCCTGCATGCCGTAGTAGGGATTGCCCGCCACGATGTCGAGGTCCCGGTTCACCCGTTCGTCGTCGAGGGCGGGGCGGCCGTACTGCAGGCAGGTGGTCACGAACTGGCCGGCGTGGCTGTACTCGCGCACGATGCCTGCCTGCCAGGCGATGAATTCGGTCGTCAGGTCGCTCTGGAAGCGACGCCAGGCGAGGTCGTACTGCGGAAACGAGTTGCCGTCCGGCCGCCACAGCTGCGACCAGTCGTCCAGGCGGTGCGACCAGTAGGTGAGGCCCCACTCCCGGTTGAGGTTCTGCACGGTGCCGTGCCGCTCGCGCAACCGCCGCACGAACTCGGCGAAGACGTGGTCATTGTGGAAGAGCTCGAGCCCTGGTTCGTTGTCGACCTGGAAACCGACGACGGCAGGATGGCCGGCGTAGCGGCCGACGACCGCACGGATAACCCGTTCGGCGTAGCGGCGGAAATCGGGGTGGCTGAAGTCGACCTCCTGGCGGGCACCCCAGGGGATGCGCTCGCCCGTGCGCCGTTCCGCCGCGATCTCGGGGTGGGCGATCTGCAACCAGGGCGGGACCGCGTATGTCGGCGTGCCGAGGATGACCCTGATGCCGCGCCGGTGGGCGCCGTCGAGAACCGGGGCGAGCCACTCGAGGTCGAATTCGCCGTCCCGGGGCTCCCAGGTCGACCACACCGATTCGCCGACGCGGATGACGTTGACACCGGCCTGCTGCATCAGGTCGAGGTCGGTGTCGACCCGGTCGGTGAGGTGGTATTCCGGGTAGTACGCGACTCCGAAGAGGAAACCACTGGGGGAGTGCACGGGCACCGCTGGATTCATATGAGGCTCACTTCGTTGTGGGGCTTCAGCTGAGGTTTGCTTATGTTTTCGACCACATTCGGCTGGAACTAGGATGTTGTCGATAACATCGCGTTGTCAAGAGCGATTTGTCTACAGAATGATCACAATGGCCCGAGCGGGCAGCCGCGCACGACGAGACCTGAGGAGAGTGCGACATGGGCGCCAGCGCAGATCCGCTCGGCACCACCCGCGCCACGCCGACGGTGAAGGCCGCGACAATCTACGACGTCGCCCAGGCAGCCGGGGTGTCCCACCAGACCGTGAGCCGGTTCCTCAAGGGCTTCGAAGGGATCCGCCCCGAGACCAGGGACCGGGTGGTGCAGGCGCTCGACGAGCTCGGCTACCGGCCCAACCTCACCGCTCGCAGCCTCAAGTCGGGCCGCTCGCACCGCATCGGCGCGCTGACCCACGAGATCTCCCAGGTCGGCCCGAGCCGGATCGTCGAGGGCGCCAGCCTCGCGGCGCGCGAGGCCGGCTACGTCCTGGACATCGTGTCTCTGGACACCCGCAATCCACGTGCCGTGGATGAGGCCCTCGCGCTCATCACCCAGCACGACCTGGCCGGGGTCCTGGCGCTCGCGGTCACCGATGAGATGACGAGAGCCTTCGAAGCCACGGCCTTCCGCGTCCCCGCGTACGTTGCCAGCGAATCCGACGGCGCCCTGGACGATCCGCGGGGCGTGCTCTCGAGGGTCGGAATTCCCGCCCTCGTGGCGCACCTCGCCCGGCTGGGCCATCGCCGTCTGGTGCATGTGGCCGGGCCCAGCGTCTGGTCGGCCGCGCGCAACCGCATCCACGCGTATGAAGGCGCGGTCGAGGCCCAGGGGCTGCACTCGGCCGGCATCCTGCACGGCGACTGGTCGGCGGCATCCGGATACCGGGCGATCATGGACCTCGCCGACCTGCCGGAGGCGACGGGCTACGTCGTCGCGAACGACCAGATGGCCCTGGGCGCGATGCTGGCCCTCAAGGAGCGCGGCCTTCGCATTCCGGACGACGTCAGCGTCGTGGGCGTGGACGATATCCCCGAGGCCGCGTACTTCGACCCGCCGCTCACGACCCTGCGGAACGATTTCGAGTGCCAGGGCAGGGCCGCCGTGTTCCAGCTGTTGGCGCGGATCGAGCGCACCGCCACGTCACCCGTCGCTGTGCCGCCGCCGCGGCTTGTCGCGCGGCGCTCCTCGGGGCCGGTGCCACCGGGCGGCCGGTAACCACACGGTCGAATCGAGGTGGCACAACCAAGGCGTCAGAATCGCCCATTAAACGAGACAGGGCCGGATCCTGAGATCCGGCCCGTGAACTGTCTCAACCAGTTCTCGTTGATCGTTGCGCGAGCAACAATCTCCGTGTCCGAGGGGGGACTTGAACCCCCACGCCCTATACGGGCACTAGCACCTCAAGCTAGCGCGTCTGCCATTTCCGCCACCCGGACTGGATGTTTTGGCCGCAGTTATGTTTTGCTGCCGGGGAATAACTTAGCACGGATCCAAACCGCTTCCGGACACCACAGCGCTCCACAGTCCGTCCGACGAGCCCGGAATCACACCCACACTGCGGAGCGGGACCCTGGCCGGGCGGCTGAACCCGGGCGGCGGCGGCCCGCGGCCCGGTAGCGTGAACTGCATGACAGCATCCGCCAGCACACCCCGGTCGGCCGAATCGCTCGACCTGACCGCCGAGATCGCCCGCGACCTGATCCGGTTCGACACCACGAATTACGGCGAGGGCCGGTCCAACGGCGAAACGGATGCGGCGGAATACGTGGCCGAGAAGCTACGGGACCTGGGCCTGACTCCGGAGCTGATCGACTCGGAGCCCGGCCGCACGAGTGTGGTCGCCCGGGTGCCCGGACGCGACCGGTCCAAGAGCGCCCTCGTGGTGCACGGCCACCTCGACGTCGTGCCCGCCGACCCGGCGAACTGGTCGGTGGACCCGTTCGGCGGCGAGATCAAGGACGGCATGTTGTGGGGCCGTGGCGCCGTGGACATGAAGAACATGGATGCGATGATCCTGGCCTCGCTGCAGGACGTGCTCGCTGACGGCGGTGCGCCGGAGCGCGACCTCGTCATCGCGTTCTTCGCCGACGAAGAAGCCGGCGGGGTGCTGGGCTCGCACCACCTCGTGGACACCCGGCCGGAGCTCTTCGCGGGAGCCACAGAGGCCATCAGTGAGGTCGGCGGGTATTCCATCACCCTCGGCGGCCAGCGCGCCTACCTGCTGCAAACGGGTGAGAAAGCTCTCATCTGGATCAAGCTCGTCGCGCACGGTCCGGCGGCACACGGATCCCGACTCATCCACGACAACGCCATCACCCGGCTGGCCGAAGCCGTGGCGAAGGTGGGCCGGCGGGACTGGCCGATCCGGCTCACCGACACGACCCGGCAGCTCCTCGGAGAGATCGCCCGCATCCTCGGCGTCGACCCGCAGGCCACCGGGCCGGATCAACTCGCGCTGGCCACGGGGACCGCCTCCGGTTTCATCCAGGCGAGCCTGCGCACCACGACCAATCCCACGGTTCTCCAGGCCGGTTACAAGCACAATGTGATCCCGGACCGCGCAGAAGCGCTCATCGACATCCGGGCCCTGCCGGGGGAGGAGGACGCGGTTCTGGCCGAACTCGCGGACCTCGTCGGGCCCGACATCGAAATCATCACCATCCACCGCGACGTGGGCCTGGAGACGGACTTCTCCGGCCCGCTCATCGACAAGATCGTGCAGACGCTGGGCACCCACGACCCCGGCGCTCCCGTGCTGCCGTACCTGCTGCCGGCGGGGACGGACAACAAGGCCCTGAGCATGCTGGGCATCAAAGGATACGGCTTCGCGCCGCTCAAGCTCCCGGCGGATTTGGATTTTCCGGCGATGTTCCACGGCGTTGATGAGCGCGTACCGCTGGACGCATTAGTGTTTGGCAGAACGGTTTTGACCGATCTGCTGTCGACGTACTAGCCCACTGCCGCGCTACCGGCCAGCATCAGCACGAGCGAAAGAGTAATACGTGGACTTCATCAACGCTGTCATCCTCGGCTTGGTCCAGGGGCTGACCGAATTCCTGCCGGTCTCCTCCAGCGCCCACATCAGCATCGTGGGCCAGTTCCTCGGCACCGGTGAAGACCCCGGGGCACGCTTCACGGCCATCACCCAGATCGGCACGGAAGCCGCCGTGGTGATCTTCTTCTGGCGCGACATCGTGCGCATCATCGGTCAGTGGGCCAAGTCGTTGGTCGGTAAAGTACCGCGCAGCGATGCGGATGCCCGGATGGGCTGGCTGATCATCCTCGGCACCCTGCCCATCGTCGTGCTCGGGTTGCTCTTCCAGGACCAGATCGAGACGAGCCTGCGCAACCTCTGGGTCACCGCGATCATGCTGATCGCGTTCGGTGTGCTGCTCGGCGTCGCCGACTACGTCGGTGCCAAGCGCCGCAAGCTCGGCGACCTCACGGTGGGCCACGGCATCATCTTCGGCTTCGCGCAGGCGCTGGCTCTGATCCCGGGCGTCTCCCGCTCGGGTGGCACCATCACCGCCGGCCTGTTCCTCGGCTACGAGCGGGCCGCCGCCGCACGGTACGCGTTCCTGCTCGCGATCCCTGCCGTGCTCGGTAGCGGCTTCTACCAGGTGTACAAGTCGATCAAGGAGCCCTGCGTCGCCGCGGCGGCCACCTGCACGCCCGAGCTGTTCGGCCCGTGGGAAACCCTGGTCGCCACCGTCGTGGCCTTCGTGGTGGCGTTGTTCGTCATCGGCTTCTTCATGAACTACATCTCCAAGCGCAGCTTCCTGCCGTTCGTGGTCTACCGCATCGCACTGGGCATCGTCGTGATGATCCTGCTCGGCACGAACACCATCACCGCCTAGTTAGGCTGGTCATATGCGCGCTTGGTCACACCCCGTCGTCCCCACGATCCCGGGGCACTCTGACGCTCCACGTCTGCACGACACCGCATCGGACTCGATCGTGGAAGCCCGCCCGAGCGACGTGGCCCGGCTGTATGTCTGCGGCATCACGCCGTATGACGCCACCCACCTGGGCCACGCGGCCACCTATCTGGCCTTCGACACCCTGCAGCGGGTCTGGCGCGACGGCGGGTACCGGGTGCACTACGCCCAGAACGTGACCGATGTGGACGACCCGCTGCTGGAACGTGCCACAGCGACCGGCGTGGACTGGCGCGATCTCGCCGCGGAGCAGACCGACCTGTTCCGCGCCGACATGGAAGCCCTCGGCATCATTCCGCCCGACGACTTCGTGGCCGTCACCGACGTCATCGACGACATCTCCGCCGCCGTCCTGTCGCTCCGCGAGTCCGCGCTGGCCTACCGCGTGCCGACGCCCGATGCGCTGCCCACGCCGGATGGCCCCGGCGCCGACCTGTACTTCGACATCCGTGCCGCCGAACGGCAGGCACCGTGGACGCTCGGCGACGAGAGCAACCTCGACCGCGAGAGCATGCTCGACCTGTTCGCCCAGCGCGGGGGAGACCCCGACCGGGCCGGCAAGCGTGATCAGCTCGACCCCTTGCTCTGGCGTGCAGCACGTGCCGGCGAACCGGCCTGGGACTCACCCGTCGGCGCCGGGCGGCCGGGCTGGCACATCGAGTGTTCGGTCATCGCCCTCGCCGAGCTGGGAACCGACTTCACTGTGCAGGGCGGCGGCAGCGACCTGATCTTCCCGCACCACGACATGAGCGCCGGGCACGCCGCGGCGCTGAGCGGGCATCCGCTGGCCCAGGTCTACAGCCACACCGGCATGGTCGCCTACCAGGGCGAGAAGATGAGCAAGTCGCTGGGCAACCTCGTGCTGGTCTCCAAGCTCCGCGCGGGCGGAAGCGACCCGCGGGCTATCCGGCTCGCCCTGCTCGCCCAGCACTACCGCACCGACTGGGAGTGGACCGCCGACCAGCTCACCGCCGCTGAGGCTCGCCTGGCCGCCTGGACGCTCGCGTTCGGGCCGATCGCGGTGCCCGCAGCCGTGGCGTCCGAAACGGCGGCATTCAGCGCCGCAGCGGTCGTCGAGAGGATGCGCGCTGCACTGGTGAACGACCTCGACACGCGAGGCGCACTGGCGGCCGTCGACGCGGCCATCGAGGCCGGCGTCGACGACCCCGCCCTGGTGGGAAGCGCCATCGACGCGCTTCTCGGCGTGCGGCTCTGACCCACCCGATCCGCTAACCGGGCGTGTCGAGACCGTAACCCGACTGCCCGACGCAACCCACACGTTCGAACCTGCCGAGACCCCGCGGGACGGCACGTGCACGCCGGCCACGACCGCGAGCACGTCACCGGGTCTCGACAAGCTCGACCACCGAGACGGGCACGACACACACGCGTCCCGTGGCGAGGCCGTCTAGGGCTGGCGGGGCTCCGGGCCGGGGCCCTGGCGCCCGTCGGCGCGGCCGTCCCTGCCGTCGCCGCGCTTGCGCAGGTACTTCTCGAACTCCTGGGCGATGGCCTCGCCGCTCGCCTCTGGCGAGTCGACGGTGTCCCTGGCCTGCTCGAGCTGGCCGATGTACGCGGCCATCTCCTCGTCCTCCGCGGCGAGGGCGTCGATGCCCGTCTCCCATTCGGAGGCGTCGGTGACCAAGTCACCGCGGGGGATCACCACATCGATGATCTCCTCGAGCTTGTCGATGAGCGCCAGCATGGCCTTGGGCGACGGGGCGTTGTGCACGTAGTGCGGCACGGACGCCCAGATCGACAGGCTCGGGATCCCGACCGTCTCGGCCGCTGCCGCGAGAACGCTGAGGATGCCCACCGGCCCCTCGTAGCTGCTGCGCTCCACCTGCAGTTCGGCGCGCACCTCGGGGCTGTCGCTGGACACGAAGATCGAGATCGGCCGGGTGTGCGGCACATCCGCCAGCATGGCGCCGAGGAACACAATGCCGCTCACATCGGCGGCGAGCACGGAATCCAGGATCTCGGCCGCGAAGCTCTTCCAACTGCGCGAGGGCTCGGTGCCGATCAACAGGTAGATGTTGCCCGCGTTGGTGCCGCTCACCCTCAGCTGCGCGTCTTCGGCCAGCGGAACGCCGCTGCTGCCCGGCACGACCGGACCGTACATGACGGCGCTGGGCCATTCGATGACCCGGTGGCCGTCCTCGTCGGTCGAGATGGTGGGGCGGTTGAACTGGTAGTCGAAGTAGATCTCGGGGTCGATACTCGTGACTTCTTCGACGTCGAGGAGGTCTTTCAGCGTGCGCACGGCGCCCGTTGCGGCTTCGCCCGCATCGTTCCAACCTTCGAAGGCGACTACCAGAAGTCGCCCGCTGAGGAACCCATTACCGTCTGTCACTTGCGTAAAACCTCGTGTATTCCGGCCGCCGCCACCGGGCGACCTTCTTCAAGGATAGGCCGTGCCCCCTAAACTTGAACCCCGTGACATCGAACGCTACACACTCAGCCCCACCCGCAGCCGTGCTCTGGGATATGGACGGCACCCTGGTCGACACCGAACCGTACTGGATGCGGGCCGAACACGAACTTGTGGAGTCGTTCGGCGGGGTCTGGACCCACAGTGACGCGATGCTGCTCGTCGGCTCCGGACTGCTCGGCTCGGCCGCGATCCTGCAGAACCGCGGCGTGAACCTGAGCGCCGAGGCCATCGTCGATGTGCTCACCACCCGGGTGCAGGAGCAGCTGGCCTCGGCCGGCATCCCGTGGCGCCCCGGCGCGCATGAGCTGCTTTCCGACCTCCACGGTGCGGGTGTGCCGATGGCCCTGGTGACGATGTCCGAACAGCGGATGGCGCGCCAGATCGCCGGGATCGTCGGCTTTGACGCGTTCACCACCATCGTGTCGGGCGACATGGTGCAGCAGAGCAAGCCGCACCCCGAGGCGTACCTCACCGCGGCGGCCGTCCTGGGCGTGGACGCGGCCCACTGCGTCGCCATCGAAGACTCGATTCCCGGCGTCGCCTCCGCCGTCGCCTCCGGCGCCGTCGTCATCGGCGTGCCCCACATGGTCCCGCTCGAGCACAGCGAGCACTACACACTCTGGGAGACCCTGGCGGGAAGCTCCGTGACCTCGGTCACGGCTCTGTACCGGTCACGGCGCTCCACACCCCTTTCCGGCACCACCTACATCGAGGACGCGACACCCGCATGAGCGACAACCAGGTCATCCAGAACAGCGGACCGTTCCGCGCCGGCGACAGAGTGCAGCTGACCGGTCCAAAGGGCAAGCTGAACACCATCACGCTCGAACCGGGCAAGACCTTCCACACCCACCGGGGCATCCTCGAGCACAACGACATCATCGGCCGACCCGACGCCTCCGTGGTGACCAACAACGTCGGCGTCGAACACCTGGCGCTGCGGCCGCTGCTGATCGACTTCGTGATGAGCATGCCGCGCGGCGCGGCCATCATCTACCCCAAGGACGCCGCGCAGATCCTGGCCCAGGCGGACATCTTCCCCGGGGCTACCGTGGTCGAAGCCGGAGTCGGGTCGGGCGCGCTGTCGCTGTGGCTGCTGCGGGCCATCGGCCCGGCCGGCACGCTGGCCTCCTTCGAACGTCGCGAGGAGTTCTCCGACGTCGCCCGCGCCAACGTCGCCACCTTCCTCGGCCACGACCCGCAGAACTGGTCCATCACCCTGGGCGACCTCAGCGACACCCTTCCGGAGACCATGCCGGCGCAGTCCGTCGACCGAGTGGTCCTGGACATGCTCGCGCCGTGGGAGTGCATCGACGTCGTCTCCGACGCCCTCAAGCCCGGGGGAGTGCTGCTCTGCTACGTCGCCACGGTGACCCAGCTGTCCCGCGTGGCCGAGGCCATCCGCGCCACCGGCAATTACACCAACCCGGACTCGCACGAGACCATGGTGCGCGGCTGGCACGTCGAGGGCCTCGCCGTGCGCCCGGACCACCGGATGATCGGACACACGGGCTTCCTCATCACCGCCCGCCGGCTCGCGCCCGACACGATCCTGCCCGAGCTCAAGCGCCGTCCGTCGAAGACCGACTTCAGCGACGCCGATGTGGAGCTGTGGACCCCCGGCGCCCTGGGCGAACGGTCCGTCAGCGCCAAGGTCATGCGCAAGCGCAACCGCACCGCCGAGAACGGCGCAGCGCTCTCCAAGGCTCGGGACCTCGACGCCGGTTAGGATAGGTTCGGCCCGCCGCCCGCACCAGCGGTTTCCGCCAGAACTTTCCCGCAAGTCATTCGTCAGCATCGCGCTGCCGCCTGTATCGAAATGAGGACCCGTGCGTAAAGTTCCCGCACTCATCGCAACCGCCGGCCTGGTGCTCGCGACCCTGACCGCCTGCAGCCCCGGGTCCGCCTCGGCCGACTGCACGGCGCCGGTGTCGTCGGGTGACGCGTCGAAGCTGGTCTCGGTGACGGGCGACTTCGGCTCAGCGCCCACGGTCGACTTCCCCACCCCGCTCAAGACCGACACCACCCAGCGCAGCGAGATCATCGAGGGCGACGGCGCACCGCTGGTCAAGGGGCAGAAGGTGCAGGTGGACCTGAGCGTCTTCAATGCCACCACGGGCGAGGCCATCGAACAGAGCAGCTACGACGGCACCAGCATGGCCAGCTTCGTCCTCAATGACCAGACCCTCCCGGGCCTCACGGACGGGCTGCTCTGCGCCGAGGTCGGCTCTCGCATCGCCGTGGTCGCGTCCGCGGCAGACACCTTCGGTCCCAACGGCGGTAACGCCGACATCGGCGTCGGCCCCGACGACTCGCTCGTGTTCGTCCTCGACGTGGTCAAGGGCTACCTCACCCGCGCCGACGGCGCCGACCAGCTGCCGGTCGCCGGACTCCCCGCCGTGGTCCTGGCCGAGGACGGCACCCCCGGAATCACCATCCCGTCGGCCGAACCGCCCACCGACCTCAAGGTCGCCGTACTCAAGAAGGGCGACGGCGAAGAGGTCACCGACGGTTCCACCGTCACGGTCAACTACACCGGCGTGCTGTGGGACACCAAGGAGGTCTTCGACTCCAGCTGGGCGAAGGGTTCCCCGGCCGCGTTCGTCGCCGCAGACGGCTCCACCACCGAAGGCGGCGTGATCCCCGGATTCGCCAAGGCCCTCATCGGCCAGACCGTCGGGTCCCAGATCATCGCCGTGATCCCGCCCGACCAGGGCTACGGCGACCAGGCCTCCGGGTCCATCCCTGCCGGCTCCACGCTGGTTTTCGTCGTGGACATCCTCGGCGTCGACTGATCTCGCTGTCCGGTGACGGCCTGCCCCGCTCGACACGTCGAGCGGGGCAGGCCGTTACGCGCACCACCGATAGAATCGCGTACGTGTCGCCCACCCCAGAAAAGCAGCATCCCGTCACTGTCGAGGAACGCCTCTTCAGTCTGGTCCTTGCGCTCATCGCCACCCAGATCGGCCTGACCAAGGCCGAGATCCTCTCGACCGTGCAGGGATACCGGCAACGGTTCCAGGTCGGCGGCGACAATGCGAGCCTGGAGCGCCAGTTCGAGCGCGACAAGGACGACATCCGCGAACTGGGCATCCCGCTCGAGACCATCGAATCGCCGGACGACCCGGGCAGCAACCACCACCTGCGCTACCGCATCCCCAAGGGCCTCTACGACCTGCCCGCCGACATCTCCTTCTCACCCGACGAGATCATGCTTCTCAAGCTCGCCGCCACGGTCTGGCGCGAAGGGTCGCTCTCGGCCGAATCCCGCCGCGCGCTGACCAAGCTCAACTCCCTGGGGATCGATTCCACCGACCCCGTCATCGGCTACGCCCCGTCCCTGCGCGCCAGGGAAGCGTCCTTCGAGCCGCTCAGCAAGGCCATGGACCGAGGTCAGGTCGTGGCCTTCCAGTACCTCAAACCCGGGGAGAGCGCCCCGCGCCGCCGGGTGATCGCCCCGCTGGCCGTGGTGCTGCACGAGGGCCGGTGGCACCTGTACGGCTCCGACCAGGACGCCGGAGCTACGCGCACCTTCCTGCTGTCCCGGATCGTGGGTCCCGTGGTCACGGTGTCCGGCACCATTGCTGCCGCGCCCCCGGCGGACGACCAGGGCCAGCGGGCCCTCACTGAGCTGGATGCCCTCTGGCGCGCCCAGATCGCCCTGATCACGGTCGAACCGGGATCGGATGCAGCCGTGCGACTGAGCAAGCGCGGCACCCCCGGGCCGGGCGAGGGCAGCGTCGAGCTGCACTACACCGACCTCAACATCCTGGCCGACGAGCTCGCCGGGTACGGCCCGGAGGTGCTCGTCCTCACGCCCTCATCCCTGCGCGACGCCGTTCTGTCGCGCCTGCGCCACGTGCGGGATGCCCACACGCCGGCCCCGCAGGCCGAAGAGGAAATGGACCGATGACAGTGAAGCCCGTCGCCTTCGGCGCCACCGACAAACTGACCTTCCTGCTCTCCCTTGTGCCGTTCCTGATGGACCACGACAGGGTCAGCGTCAGCGCCGTTGCCGAGCATTTCGGCGTCTCGCCCCAGCGTGTGCGCGACGCAGTCAACCTCATCGCAATGTCCGGAGTGCCGGGGGAGACCCGGCAGTATCTGCACGGCGACCTCTTCGACATCCAGTGGGACGAGTTCGAGAACAACGACAACATCGTGCTCACCCACCTCGTCGCGATCGACGACTCGCCGCGCTTCTCGGCTCGCGAAGCCGCTGCGCTCATCGCCGGGCTGCAGTATCTCTCTGCCCTGCCCGAGAACGGCGACCGCGACGCCATAGCCACGCTGATGGCCAAGCTCACCCGGTCCTCAACCGGCGCTCCCAGCCAACTCGCGGTCTCCCGCACCGACTCGGATGTGGCGATCTCCATCATCCAGGCTGCCGTGCGCGCGGGCACCCAGGTCGAGTTCGACTACCTCAATGCCCGCGGCACCGCCGAGCACCGCTGCGTCGATCCGCTGCGGATCGAATCCGTCGACAACGACTGGTACCTGCGCGGCTGGTGCCACCTCAGGGAGGCGATGCGCACCTTCCGGCTGGACCGGATGAGCCGGCTGCGCTCCACCGACGTGCCCGCCTTGCCGCACGACGAGTCCGTGCTGCTGCCCGACGCGCTCTTCCAGGGATCCGCGGACGACCTCACCGTCACGATCGAGCTGCCCGCCTCCGCGGTCGGCCTGCTGGCGGATTACGGCCCCGTGCCCACCGGCTCCGGACCCACCGGCGCGGCAGCGGCGGACGCACTCAGCACGGTGCAGCTTCGGGTGTCGCATTACCACGGCCTCAAACGCCTGGCCGCGGGCCTGGCCGGCGTCGTCCGGGTGGTCGACCCCGGGCCCGCCCGGCAGACCGTGGCCGACTGGGCCGCCGCCGGCGTGGCCCGCTATGAGGCCGAGTCCTCGTCGGAGGTCCCGGTGACGGACGGGAGCCACGCGTGATCCCGGTGTGGGCGTGGATCCTGATCTGGACCGTTCTGGCGCTCGCCCTGCTCGGCATGCTCGCCTGGTTCGCCGTGCGCCTGTTCCGCAAGCTCATGGGAACCCTCGGGGCGCTCGAGGACCTCGGCGACCAGGTGGCCGCACTCGACCTGGATACGATGCCGCCGCGGGCGGCTTTCCATCCGGCCGTGTTCCAGGACCGCAGAGAACTCAGTCTGGCCCGCGAACAGGCCAGGATCGAGCGGGTCCTCCGCCGCGCCCAGCGGCGGGATCTCTCAGTCAGCCGGGGTAAACTACTGCAACACACTCCCTACAAGCCAGAGGATCGACCCACATGTTGAGCAATCTGACCGGATGGCACTTCCTGATCATCCTCGTCGTCATCCTGCTGTTGTTCGGTGCGCCGAAACTGCCCGGTCTCGCGCGCAGCCTCGGCCAGTCGATGAAGATCTTCAAGAACGAAATCAAGAGCGACACCGTCGACGAGCCCGCAGACCCGGCCGCCGCTCCGGCACGGCCCGAGGCCGCGGACGGCACGACACGGCCCGTCGGCCCGGGCGACCAGACGAAGCCGTAGTCCGGTGGCCGTACGCACCACGAAGCGTGCGAAGCGCGGCGGCACTATGTCGCTCGGACAGCACCTGCTCGAGCTTCGCAAGCGCCTGTTCCGGGCCGCCGCGGGAATCGTCGTCGGCGGCGTCATCGGGTGGATGCTCTCCGAAGGCGTCTGGGATGCCCTGCGCCAGCCCATCTACGCCATCATCGAGGCGCAGAACCGTAACGCGCAGATCAACTACCCCGACATAACCTCGGCGTTCGACCTGCGGTTGAAGATCGCCTTCTACGTCGGTCTCGTCATATCGAGCCCGGTGTGGCTGTACCAGATCTTCGCGTTCCTGATGCCGGGGCTGACCCGGGGTGAGAAGAAGTACGTCTACGGTTTCGTGCTCACGGCCGTGCCTCTGTTCATCGCCGGCTGTGCGGCGGGCTGGTACGTGCTGCCCCAGATCGTCGGGCTCATGACGAGTTTCGCGCCGAAAGAGGATGCTGCGTTCATCAACGCGCAGAACTACCTGGACTTCACGCTCAAGCTCATGGTCGCGATCGGGATCGCCTTCGTCCTCCCGGTCTTCGTGGTGCTGCTGAACTTCGCCGGGGTGATCAGCGCCCAATCGATCATCAAGTCCTGGCGGGTCGCGGTCCTGGTGATCATCCTCTTCACGGCCATCGCCACCCCGGCCGCTGACGTCATCTCGATGTTCATGCTCGCGGTGCCCATGATCGTGCTGTATTTCTCTGCCTACGGAATCGCCGTCCTGCACGACCGGCGCGCCGACCGGCGCGCCCTTGCCCTCGAACGGGAGTTGGCGCGCTAGCGCACTACATGACAGATCTACAGTCGCCGGCCGAGCGGTACACCGCAGCCCGCCTCCGCGCCCAGACACCCAGACTGGAAGCCTTCCGGCGGGGCCTCAAGTTTGACCTGGACTCCTTCCAGCTCGCCGCCGGTGCGTCGCTCGAAGCCGGCAACAGCGTGCTTGTGGCAGCCCCGACCGGGGCCGGGAAGACCGTCGTGGCCGAATTCGCGATCTTCCTGGCCATGCAGCAACCGACCGCCAAGGTGTTCTACACGGCCCCGATGAAGGCGCTGAGCAATCAGAAGTTCCAGGAACTCGTCGCCGAGTACGGGGCGGACCAGGTGGGTCTGCTCACCGGGGACACCAACGTGAACGCCGGTGCCCGCATCGTGGTGATGACCACAGAGGTGCTCCGCAACATGCTGTACGCGGATTCCGATCTGCTCAGCAATCTGGCCTTTGTCATCATGGACGAGGTGCACTATCTCGCCGACCGTTTTCGGGGTGCGGTCTGGGAAGAGGTCATCATCCACCTGCCGCAGAGCGTGCGGATGGTGTCGCTGAGCGCGACGGTGTCCAACGCCGAGGAATTCGGCGACTGGCTGCAGGCGGTTCGGGGCGACACCGACGTGATCGTCTCCGAGGAACGCCCCGTACCCCTCGACCAGCATGTGCTGGTCAAGAGCAAGATGCTCGATCTGTTCGATTCGTCCGGCCTGGCCGCCACCCACCGGGTGAACCCCGAGCTCGTGCGACTCGCCCAGTCCGGCGGCCGGCCGGTGCTCGACCGCTCCGCCGGCCGGGGGCGCGGCTCCAGCCGGGACCGGTTCCACCACCAGCGGGCAGGGGCCGAATCCGGCCGGATGGACCGCGCGGAGATCGTGCGGCTGCTCGAGGGCAAGCACCTCCTGCCGGCAATCTTCTTCATCTTCTCCCGGGTGGGCTGCGACCAAGCGGTACGCCAGGTGCTGCGGGCCGGTGTCCGGCTCACCGACACGGCCGAGCGCGACGAGATCCGGCAGATCGTGGACGAACGCTGCCGCACCCTCCTGGACGAAGACCTCGCGGTGCTCGGCTACTGGGAGTGGTTGGACGGGCTCGAACGCGGAGTCGCGGCACACCATGCGGGCATGCTGCCCGCGTTCAAGGAAGTGGTCGAAGAACTCTTCCAGAAAAAGCTGGTCAAGGCGGTCTTCGCCACCGAGACCCTGGCCCTGGGCATCAACATGCCGGCCCGCACCGTGGTTCTGGACAAGTTGGAGAAGTTCAATGGGGAGGCCCGGGTGCCCATCACCCCCGGCGAATACACCCAGCTCACCGGTCGCGCCGGCCGTCGCGGCATCGATGTGGAGGGCCACGCGGTCATCCAGTGGCAGCAGGGTCTCGACCCGCAGGCCGTCGCGTCGTTGGCCTCCCGGCGGACCTACCCGCTGAACTCCAGCTTCAAACCCACCTACAACATGGCCGTCAACCTCATCGACCAGTTCGGCCGGGAACACACCCGGGAGGTGCTCGAGTCGTCATTCGCCCAATTCCAGGCCGACCGAGCGGTCGTCGACCTGGCCCGGCGGGTTCGAGCCCAGCAGAGCTCCCTTGACGGTTACGCCGCGTCGATGACATGCCATCTCGGCGACTTCGCCGAGTATTCGGGCATCCGGCGGCGACTGTCCGACCTGGAGCGGGAGAACGCCGCCGCCGACTCCCACGCCCGCGGACGGGACCGGCGCCAGAAGGAGCTTGCGGCCCTCCGCACACGGATGCGCGCGCATCCCTGTCACAGCTGCCCCGAGCGGGAGGCGCACGCCAGGTGGGCCCAGCGTTGGTGGAAACTCACCCGGGAGACCGAGGCTCTGACCAGTCAGATCACCGCTCGCACCGGCGCCGTCGCCCGGATCTTCGACCGCGTCACCGACGTGCTGCTCGGTTTCGGGTACCTGGTGCCGGGGGAGGGCCGTGCGGTGACCCTCAGCGAGAGCGGCCGCATCCTGCGCCGGATCTACGCGGACCGGGACCTGTTGGTGGCCGAATCCCTGCGTCGTGGCCTGTGGAATTCGCTGGACGCGCCCAGCCTGGCCGCCATGGCGTGCGCGCTGGTCTTCGAACCGCGTCGCGACGAGGGCGAGACCCACGAGCGTTTCCTGCCCAAGGGACCGTTCCGGCCTGCTTTGGACGCCACGCAGATCCTCTGGAGCCAGCTGGACGACCTCGAACGTGACCACAAGCTTCCCGGCAGCAACCCGCTGGCCGCCGGCCTGAGCCTGGCGATGTGGAAATGGGCCAGGGGAGACTCCCTCGGCCTGGTGCTGGAGGAGGCCGAGATGGCCGCTGGGGACTTCGTGCGCTGGACGAAGCAGACCATCGACCTTCTCGACCAGTTGTCCGTCGTCGCCGACGGCCCGGTCGGCCGCACCGCGCGCGTCGCGATGGACGCCATTCGCCGCGGAATCGTCGCGTATTCGTCGGTCGCCTAGGCTGTTGAGGTGAAGACGGAGACTGCCCGCGCCGCCGGCCTGCCGCTGTGGGCGGCCATCCTGCTTGCCGCCGGGGCCGGGGCCATTCTCGACGCCGGCTTCCCCGACCGGTCGTGGTGGATCCTGGCACCGGTGGGTGTGGCCCTGATGCTGCTGGCCCTGATCGGCCGCGGTGCATGGACCGGCCTGTTGGTCGGGCTGGTGGCCGGGCTGTCGTTCTGGCTGATCCACATCAGCTGGCTCACCCTCTATCTCGGACCGGTTCCGTGGCTTGCCCTGGCCGGACTCGAGTCGATCTTCTTCGCCGTCGGGCTCGCGCTCACCGCCGTGGTCCTCACCATCGGCCCCCGGGTCTGGCCCAGCGTCGCCGGCCGGATCGGCGTCATCCCGGTCATCGTGGCCGGCCTGTGGACCGCTCGGGAGGCCATCTCCGCCGTCTGGCCCTACGGCGGCTTCTCCTGGGGCCGGGTGGCCATGTCCCAGTCGGAGAGCCCGTTCAATGTCCTGGTCGCCTGGGTGGGCATGTCCGGGCTGTCGTTCGTGATGGTGTGGCTCAGCGCCCTGATCGTGCAGCTCTGCCGGGAGCCGGGCCTGCGTGTCGACGGTCGTGCGGCGATCGCGGTGGCCGCCGTCGCCCTGCTGCTCGCCTTCCCGGCCTGGCCGACGCTGCAGAGCGGTACCGCCCGGATCGCCGCGGTGCAGGGCGCGTCGGATGCCGGACTCTTCGCCCGGAACGCGCCGGGCCAGATCCTCTCGGACCACGTGTCAGCCACGCTGCCCCTGGTCGGCGAGCCGGTGGACTTCGTCGTGTGGCCGGAGAACGGTATCGACGTGGACCCGCTGCGCTCGGCCGATTCGGCCCGGGTGGCCGATTACGTCAGTCGCGCCATGGATGCGCCGCTGATCGCCGGCACCATCACCCTCCGCGACGGCAAGTACTACAACACCTCCCTGCTGTGGAAGGCGGGGGAGGGAGCCGTGGACATGTACGACAAAGTACACCCGGTCCCGTTCGCCGAATACATGCCGGACCGGGCATTCTGGCGTCCATTTGCTCCGGACCTGATCGATCTCGTCTCCCGGGACTACGAGATCGGCACCCGGGACAACGTTTTCGACGTCGACGGGATCCTCGCCGGCATCGCCATCTGCTTCGACATCGCCGACGATCAGCTCGTCCACGAGATGATCGACAACAAGGCCGAGATCATCCTTGCCCAGACCAACAACGCCGACTTCGGCCGGACCGACGAGTCCGTGCAGCAACTGGCGATCGCCAGGCTGCGCGCCATCGAGGCCGGCCGGACCGTCGTGAACATCTCCACGGTGGGTACGAGCGCGATCATGACTCCCGACGGCAAGACGCTCGACAGTCTGCCGACCTGGGAGCCCGGTGCCATGGTGCAGACGGTTCCCCTGAGCACCACGAACACGCCGGCGATGTCGGCGGGCCGGCCGCTCGAGTGGTTCGTCTCCGGGCTCGGTCTGGCCGGGTTGCTGTTCTGCCTGGTCGCGGGCCGCCGGGCGTCGGCGCCCGAGAGTCCACGCGCCATGCCCGACCGCGCCAGGGTACGCAAACGGCGCCGGGGTTAACCGGCGCCGATGGGGTGATGTGAGAATTCCCGCGGACCGTGCGGCCCGCGCGTGGGGTTACGCGCCGACCTTCTGGCCCCGACGCTGACGCAGCACCGTCAGCCGCTCCTCGAGAAGCTCTTCGAGCTCCGCGCGGGTACGTCGCTCCAGGAGCATGTCCCAGTGGGTGCGGGCGATCTTCTCGTCGGAGTGGTCGACGATGACCGGCTTGGAATCGACCAGCCGGGTGGCGGTCTGGGAGCAAAAACGGCACTCCCACTCGTCGGGCGCTTCGGCCTCGGCGGAGAAAATCATCACCGTCTCACGTCCGCACGTTGCACACAAATACGTGTGACTCACTCGTGGTGAAAAGGTCACGCCCTCTTCGCTCTGCAGGCTCTGTGAACCCAACCTCATGCCACGCAAACTACGATCTGCCATCGTGTGGTCTCCTCTCGCGATGCATTCCTAGTTGTAAACCATCAAGCTGGACGTTATCTTTCCGTTATAGCCCTCTTGGCGGTGATCTCTCAGAAACCGGCCCGCGGAGGGCGAAAGGAGCCGTGCGCATCCACGACCTGCGCGGCGAGGTCGCAGCGGTCGGTGACGAGCCCGTCGACGCCCATCCGGAGCAGAGTTGCCATGCGGGCCGGGTCGTTGACCGTCCACACGTGCACCTCCACGCCGATTCCATGCATCCTGCGGATCAGCCGCGGAGTGACGATGCGCAGCCGGCCCGCGCTCTCCGGCACTTGGACGGCATCGATGCCGCGCAGCAGCCGCGGCAACACCCAGTGTTGACGCAGCGCGAGCACGGTCACCAGGCCGGCGACCCCCGCGGCAGAGGCCGAGGTCGCGGCGCCGGGGACGGCCCTGAGCGCCCGGCGGCGCCGGGTCTCAGAAAACGAGGTGAGCAACACCCGGCTCGCCGCCGCGGCCCTGCGGATGGCGCGGGCCGTAGGGAGCACGGCATCCGCCGATTTGATGTCGATGTTGAAGCGCGCCTCGGGGAAGGCGGCCAGGGCCTCGGCGAGGGAGCAGTAGGCCTGACCCTGGCCCAGGTCGATCCGGCCGAGTTCGGCCATGGTCAGGCTGTTCACCGCCGTGCCGTCCAGCGCGAGGGTGGGGTCGTGGGTGATCACGGCGACGCCGTCCCTGCTGGCGTGCACGTCGGTCTCCAGGTGCGTGGCCCCGTGACTCAGGGCCTGCAGGAACGCCAGCACGGTGTTCTCGGGTGCGTCGGTGCTCAGCCCGCGGTGCGCGAGAATGCGCGGGCCGGCCGGCCCGAGGAAGGACCGTGGCTCAGCTGTCACGTCCGGCCACCGGCGCCTGACCGGGCGCCCCCTGGCCGTCACTCGGGGCGGCGGACGTCGGGGCGCCGGGGTGTGACCCGGCGACGGGGTTCGGACCGAACGCCCGTCCGATGCCCTTCATTGCCTCGGTCAGTTCGCTCGGCACGATCCAGAGCTTGTTGGAGGTACCGTCGGCCAACTTGGGCAGGGTCTGCAGGTACTGGTAAGCGAGGAGCTTCGGGTCCGGGTCACCGTCGTGGATTGCCTTGAACACCGTGGTGATGGCCTCGGCCTCGCCCTGGGCGCGGAGCACGGCGGCCTTGGCCTGTCCCTCGGCCTGCAGGATCGAGGCCTGGCGGGCACCCTCGGCGGTGAGGATCGCGGACTGCTTGGTGCCCTCTGCGGTGAGGATCAGCGCGCGGCGGTCTCGTTCGGCGCGCATCTGCTTCTCCATCGAGTCCTGGATGGAGATGGGCGGGTCGATGGCCTTGAGCTCGACCCGGCCCACGCGGATTCCCCACTTGCCTGTCGCCTCGTCGAGGACGATCCGGAGCTGGCCGTTGATGTTGTCCCGGCTGGTGAGGGCCTCTTCGAGGTTCAGTCCGCCGACCACGTTGCGGAGCGTCGTGGTGGTGAGCTGCTCGACGGCGCCCAGGTAGTTGGCGATCTCATAGGTCGCGGCGCGGGCATCCGTCACCTGGAAGTAGACCACGGTGTCGATCGACACGACCAGGTTGTCCTCGGTGATCACGGGCTGCGGCGGAAACGACACGACCTGCTCCCGCATGTCGATGAGCGGGCGGACCCGGTCGATGAAGGGCACCAGGATGTTCAGCCCCGGCATCAGGGTCTTGTGGTACTTGCCCAGGCGCTCGACCACGCCGGCGCTGGCCTGCGGGATGATCCGGATGGTGCGGACCAGGATCACGACCACGAACACCAGGACGACGATGATGAGCAGCAGCACGAATATCTGGACGATGATCTGGTCTGGGCTGGGCACGGGTTAGATCCTTTCGAGGGGTTCGACGAGCGCGGTGGAGCCTTCGATGGCCGACACCCGGACACGTTCGCCGGGGTCGAGGATGAGTGTGGCGTGCCCGGGGGAGAGGTGCGCGGTCCAGGTCTCGCCGTTATCGAGTTTGACCAGGCCGCCCAGTTCGCCCACCGTTGCAGCGACGCGCCCGCCCATGCCGATCAGAGCTGCCACATTGCTCGGCGGTACGGCCGGACTGTCCCTGGCGATCGCGCGGAGCAGGACCGGCCGGATGAGCAGCAGCAGCAGGACCGACACGGCGGCGGCGAAGAGGATCTGCACCCACCATTCCCAGCCGAGCAGGTTGGCCCCCAGGCCGGCGACGCTTCCGACGCCGATCATCAGGAAGGTGAAATCGAGAGTCAGAAGCTCGATGATGACGCAGACCAGGATGAACGTCAGCCAGACAATCCACAGGTAGTCGGTCAAATCCACCATATCGCCACCCCTCGCGCGTCGGTATCTACGACGCTAGCACCTGCGGGTGTGAGGCATGTTGATAGTCTTTATCCCCGTGAGCACACCATCGATGAATCCCCTCCAGCCCGGTAGCCTTTCGGGAAAGCGCGTCCTCGTCACGGGTTCCTCCCGCGGGATCGGAGCCGACACCGTCACGTACTTCGCCGAGGCCGGCGCGAAGGTCGTCATCAACTACCGCAACAAGGAAGCGCGGGCGAACAAGCTCGCCGCCGCCATCCGCGAAACCGGCGGAACGGCCATCACCGTGGCCGCCGACCTCACCGATGCCGAGTCGGTGTCGGCGATGTTCGACACCATTCGCGCCGAATACGGCGGACTCGACATCCTCGTGATGAACGCCTCCGGCGGGATGGAGAGCGGCATGGCCGAGGACTACGCCATGCAACTGAACCGCGACGCCCAGGTCAACCTCCTCACTGCCGCCGTCCCGCTGCTCAGCGACGGCTCCCGGGTGGTCTTCATCACCAGCCACCAGGCGCACTTCGTCGACACCGCGGCCAATGTGGACGTGTACGAGCCGGTCGCCCGCAGTAAGCGTGCCGGCGAGGATGCCCTCCGTGCCGTCATTCCCGAGCTGGCCGAGGCCGGCATCGGATTCGTCGTGGTGTCCGGCGACATGATCCAGGGCACCATCACGGCCGTCCTGCTCGAGCGCGCCAACCCCGGCGCGATCAGCGCCCGCCAGGAATCCGCTGGAAAGCTCTACAACGTGAGCGAATTCGCGGCGGAGATCGTGTCGGCCGCCGTCGAGCCGGTTCCGGCCGGGAACACCCGATACGTGGGGGACACCTCCGACTTCACCAGCTGAGCGGCTCGAGCCGGGGCCCCGCGTTGCCGGGCCCCGCTCAGGCCAGCGCGCCTCGACCGAAGGTGAAGGCGCGCACCAGCTGCACAAGCCCGGACAGGATCAGCATGATCCCGCCGATGGTCACCAGTACGCCGATCGTCTCGACCGGGGCGAACAGCACGATGATCCCGGCGAGGATGCCGACCAGGCCCAGGACGATCCCCGGCCACCGGCTGGAGTCTGTCGTGAACTCGACGAGGGCGGCGACGCCCTCCACGATCCAGACGATGCCCACCAGCAGCCCGAGCACGGCCAGCGAGCCCTCCGGGTTGCGCAGCGCCAGGATGCCCAGGATCAGCACCAACACCCCGAACACGATGTTGAGCACCCGGCCGCCGGTGCCGGCTCCGGTCGCGGCCACGCCGCGCACGATGCGCACGACCCCGCTGATCACGAAATAGAGCCCGAACAGCACGGCGATCACGGTTAGAGTCGCCTCGGTCCAGACGAGCAGGACGGTGCCGATGGCGATCGCCAGCACAGCGCTGGCGGCGAAGGCCACCCGGATGCCGGTGATCTCCCTCGCGCTCAGGTGCCCGGGGTCGATGGAGAGGGCGAAGACCGCAGTGCCGGTCCCGGTGCTGTTGGACATGAGACTCCTTCGGGCGATGAGCGTGCGGTTCTGGCAGCGAGTTCTCCCGCACACGGGGGAGTGTTGGGCGGTTGCCGTCAACCTAATCCGAAGACGACGTACCGGCTATCCCCGGTCGACGCGACGGTCAGGCGCGGCACGAACGGCTCCCAGACACCAGTTCTTTTCGTTGCAACAATAAATGAGCGTGGTGAGAAGCCGGCCCGTCAGCACGGTCACCCCACACACAGCGACCGTTGCGCACAGTCGACCGTCGCAGACCAAGCCATTGGGTGCGACTGCCGCAGGAGCATTCCTGCCACGCAGGCCTCGTGCGAGCCCGAACGCGACCACGTGAAATCCCAGCCGGCCCAGCCACAGCCCCGCTTCTCAGCCCGTGTTGAGATGACCGATAATGCACATTATGTCAACAAGAGGATCCAGGGCCCCGTATTCGGGACCGCCGCGCCGAGCGTCGTTCACGCGAGACCGGCCGTGGGCGTCAGCGCTCGGGAACCGTCGCCACCGCGTCGATCTCCACCAGTTGAGCCGGCGTCGGCACGCACGGCGAGCACATTCCGGAGGGCCTGTTCGCTCTGCGGCCCCATGCCATCCAGCAGGGTGCCGGACGAGTCGATGCCGTTCTGCCCGCCGACGAAAAGCAACGGACCTGCCGGAGCGATCATTCCCTGCGCGAAGGCGGGGCTGGTCGGCATCCCTGGCGGGTCGACCGGTCGGGGCTCGCCGCTCACGGCGCTTCTCCCCCGGACCCGGACGCCCTGTTCTGTTCCGGGTGGTCGCGCATGACCATTCCGAACTCGTTGACCGGCTCGAAGGCGTCGCGGTCCCAGGCCCCTGGGTGCGGGACCGGGCAGTTCAGCACGGTGTCGTGGGCGGAGTGCTCGATGGTGTGCTCGGTCATCGGCCGACCGCAGACCGGACAGCTGGACAACCCGGTCGTCTCCGCCGCATCGTAGGTGCCCACCGGCGGGGAGTCGAACGCGGGCCGGAGTCGGTCCTCCACCCAGTCGAAGAGTCGCCGTGGGCCGAGCCGGTGCGCCCCGGCCGAGGATTTCTCATTCTGGACCATGCCGCCAGCGTACGCCTCAGCCCCGCCGGTGGACTAGACCCGGGCGCGTCCGGATCCGCTCATTCCTCGCCGAAACCTGTCTCGATCAGGGCCGCCAGCGCCTCGACGGCCGCCCGGGAGCGTTCGTCAGGCCCGGAGATCTCGACGCTCATCCCCCGGGTGAGACCGAGCGACATGATGCCGAGGAGGCTGTGCGCATCCTTGCCGTTGACTCGTACCGGGGCATCGAAGGTGCTGGCCAGCTTTACGAAGTCCGCCGCGGGGCGCGCGTGCAGGCCGTCCCGATTGCGCAGGGTCACCGTCCGCACCACGGCTCCCCCTGAGCCCTCGCCCGGTCGTCCTCCATCGTTCGACGGTCCCGGCTCGACGGACGAGGACCCGCCCGCGGACTCCGCCGCCCGCAGTACGGCCTCGACGTCACCGCCGATCTGAGCGGCAACCGCGGCGGCCACACCACCCTCCACGAGCGGAGCATCCGCAATGCGCACACGCGAACGCACGTCATCGTCGAGGAACTCGATCGCCGTCTCGGCGGTCAGGATGGCTGACCCCAGGTCACACAGGACGACCACACCGCTGCCGTCGTCGGCCTGGGCGATGCCAGCGGCGATCTTGTCGAAGCTGGTGCCGATGCCGTCGTCGTCTCGGCCGCCGGCGGCCACCAATGTCGCCTCCGGCGCCATCTGCCGGGCCAGTGTCACCAGACCGGAGGCGATCTCGGCGCTGTGCGAGACGAAGACTATGCCCACGCGACGCGCCGGTTGAGTGGCGCCCGCCACCACGGAGTCCGACATGGTCAGGACTGCGCGGCCGCGTCGGACGCGCACCGCAGGATCAGCGCCGTGGATCGGGCACCGGGGTCCAGGTGACCGATCGAGCGCTCCCCCAGATAACTGGCCCGGCCCTTACGGGCGATCAGGGGAACCGTGGCTGCGGCACCGGATTCGGCCGCGTCCGCCGCCCGGGCCAGGATCTGTTCTGGGCTCTCACCGGCGGCCTCGGCCGCGATTGCCGCGTCCACCGCAGGGGTCCAGGCGTCGACCATGGTCTTGTCACCGGACTCAGCCTTGCCGCGCAGGACGATGCCGTCCCGTCCGGCCGTGAGCAGTGCGACGACGGCGGGCCCGTCCAAGTCCGCGGAGCCGGCCACGGCCGCGGCGGCCTTGAGATAGGCCGTGCCGTACAGCGGGCCTGCGGCCCCGCCCACGGTGGAGATGAGCGTCGCCGCGAGGGTCTTGAGCAGTTCGGCCGGAGTGCCGGCGTCGGTCGCGGCATCGAGCTTGGCCAGCATGGCCTGGAAGCCCCTGTCCATGTTCTCGCCGTGGTCACCGTCGCCGATCTCCCGGTCCAAGGTGTTCAACTCCGCCCGGTTCTCCGAGAGAATCCGTGCACTGCTCCTGATCCAGGCTTCTGCCCAGGCGACGTCTACGCTCATCCGGTCATCCCTACTTTCCCCACCGCAGTGCGGCCGTGTGCACCGGAGCGTCCCACAGGGCGGTCAACTCGTCATCGAGTTTGAGAACTGTGATCGACATGCCCTGCATCTCCAGTGATGTTGTGAAATTGCCGACGAGCGTGCGTGTCACCTCGATGCCTCGTTCGGCGAGAACTGCGGCGGCCCGTCGGAATACAATGTACAGCTCAACCTGAGGCGTGCCGCCCATTCCGTTCACGAACAATAAGACCCGGTCGCCCGAGGCGAACGGGATGTCGTCCAGGATCGGTCCGAGAATCCGGTCGACGATGGCGTCGGCGGGTTCCAGCTTGATCCGTTCCCGGCCGGGCTCACCGTGGATTCCGATACCGATCTCGATCTCGTCGTCGGCGAGGGTGAAGCTCGGCTCGCCCGCGTGCGGCACCACGCAAGGGGTCAGGGCGACCCCCATCGAGCGCACCTGCCCGATGACCTTCTCGGCCACTGTCGCCACCGCGGAGAGATCGTCGCCGCGCTCTGCGGCAGCGCCGGCGATCTTCTCCACCAGAACGGTGCCGGCGACCCCGCGTCGCCCCGCGGTGTAGAGCGAGTCCTTCACCGCGACGTCGTCGTTGACGATCACCGTGCGCACCTCGATCTCATCCGCTGCGGCGAGATCCGCTGCCGTCTCGAAGTTGAGCACGTCACCGGTGTAGTTCTTCACGATGTGCAGCACCCCCGCTCCCCCGTCGACGGCCTTGGTGGCCGCCAGGATCGGATCGGGTGTCGGCGAGGTGAACACAGCCCCTGGGACTGCGGCGTCCAGCATGCCGAATCCGACGAAACCACCGTGCAGGGGTTCATGCCCGCTCCCGCCGCCGCTGACGATGCCCACCTTGCCGGCGACCGGAGCGTCTTCTCGCACGATGAACACAGGATCGAGGGATACCCGCACGATATCGCCGTGCGCCGCACCGAAGCCGGCGACGGCCTCGACGACAACGTTCTTCGGGTCGTTGACAAGTTTTTTCATGACCATTCCTTCATTCGTCGGAATCGAGCGGCACGGAGCTATCGTGCCGGGCACGCAGCCGTGCTCCCTGCACAACCTACGCGCTGCGGCTGTTCTCGGTAAGAGGCAGGTGATCCCGTCAATCGGGTCCATTTCGCTCTGGCTCCGGCCGCGCTATGGTAGCTGCAAAATCGCTCAGCGCGAAGGGATTGCTCCGGTTCGTCCGGCATCTCGCTCCTTACGAGAAAGGTCATCGTGGACAATATCGGTCTTGTTTTTTTGTCGGAGGTGCTGGGCACTGGGATGCTCGTCCTCCTCGGTTGTGGTGTCGTGGCCAACGTGGCCCTGACCAAGAACAAGGGCTTCGGCGGCGGGTTCCTCATGGTGACCTTCGGCTGGGGTTTCGCGGTCTTCGCCGGTGTCACGGTCGCCTACAACTCGGGTGCTCACCTCAACCCGGCCGTCACCCTCGGGCTCGTCGCATCGGGCGCCACCGAGTTCGGTCTCGGCGTGCCGGTGAACTTCCTGTCGGTTCTCGTCTATCTGGCCGGTGAGTTCCTCGGAGCCTTCCTCGGCGCCGTCGTCGTGTGGCTGGCCTACAAGCAGCACTACGACGAGGAACCCGAGCCGGCCAACAAGCTCGGCACCTTCTCAACCGGCCCGGCCATCCGCTCGTACGGCTGGAACCTCGTCACCGAGATCATCGGCACCTTCGTGCTGGTGTTCGTGGTCATCGCCTTCGGCGGTGGCCGGCAGGGCGAAAGCGGCGGTCTCGCCGCACTGGGCGCGCTGCCCGTGGCGCTCCTGGTCCTCGTGATCGGTACCTCGTTGGGTGGCCCGACCGGGTACGCCATCAACCCCGCCCGTGACCTCAGCCCCCGGATCGCCCACTTCATCCTGCCGATCAAGGGTAAGGGCTCCTCGGACTGGGCCTACTCCTGGGTGCCAGTGGTCGGCCCGGTGATCGGCGGGCTCCTCGCCGGCTGGGCGTCTCTGATCTGGCTGCCCATAGTCGCGTAGCGCCCGGCAGGCCGGCTCCCCCTGGGGCCGGCCTGCTTCCTGCGCCCGGAACGACCAGAGGGATTCCTCACCCGCACTCAGCAGACGGATTTATAGTTCTGTCCAAGCCATTACGCAACGTACAAGGAGGTACACCATGGCTCAGTATGTTCTCGCCATTGATCAGGGCACCACAAGTTCACGCGCCATCATCTTCGACCACGCCGGCTCCATCGTCTCCACCGGTCAGCTCGAACACGAGCAGATCTTCCCCCGCGCCGGCTGGGTCGAACACGACCCCATGGAGATCTGGGACAACACCCGCGAGGTGATCGGCCAGGCGCTGTCCAAGGCCAACCTCACCCGGCACGACATCGCCGCCGTCGGGATCACCAACCAACGCGAGACCGCCGTGGTCTGGGACCGCACCACGGGAAAGCCGGTCTACAACGCCATCGTCTGGCAGGACACCCGCACCCAGCCCATCGTCGACCGTCTCGCGGCCGACGGCGGCGTGGAACGGTTCAAGCAGAAGGTCGGCCTTCCGTTGGCCACCTACTTCTCCGGCACCAAAATCGTCTGGATCCTGGAGAACGTCGAGGGCGCCCGTGAGAAGGCCGACGCCGGCGACCTGATGTTCGGCACCACCGATTCCTGGGTGCTCTGGAACCTCACCGGCGGGCTCGAGGGAGGCGTACACGCCACCGACGTCACCAACGCCAGCCGCACCCTGTTCATGGACCTGGAGACGTTGCAGTGGGACGACGAGATCCTCGGGATCTTCGGCGTGCCGAAGTCGATGATGCCCGAGATTCGCTCCTCCAGCGAGGTCTACGGCACCGTCAACGAGCACAGCCTGCTGCGCGAGGTGCCCATCGCCGGCATCCTCGGCGACCAGCAGGCGGCCACGTTCGGCCAGGCCGCATTCGACCAGGGCGAGGCGAAGAACACCTACGGCACCGGTAACTTCCTGATCTTCAACACCGGCACCGAGATCATCCACTCCAAGAACGGCCTGCTCACCACGCTGGGCTACAAGCTCGGCGACGCCGAACCGCACTACGCGCTCGAGGGCTCCATCGCCGTCACCGGCGCGCTCGTGCAGTGGCTGCGTGACAACCTCGGCCTGATCGGCTCCTCCGAGGAGATCGAGACCCTGGCGGCATCGGTCGACGACAACGGCGGCGCGTACTTCGTGCCGGCGTTCAGCGGCCTGTTCGCGCCGTACTGGCGCTCGGACGCCCGAGGCGCACTCGTGGGCCTGACCCGGTTCGTGAACAAGGGCCACCTCGCCCGCGCGGCGTTGGAGGCCACGGCCTTCCAGACCCGCGAGGTCCTCGACGCCGTCAACGCCGACTCCGGCGTGCCACTGACCGAGCTCAAGGTGGACGGCGGCATGATCAAGAACAACCTGCTCATGCAATTCCAGGCCGACATCATCGGTGTCCCGGTGATCCGGCCGGTGGTCGCCGAGACAACCGCGCTCGGAGCCGCCTATGCGGCCGGCCTGGCGACGGGCTTCTGGAGCACACTCGACGAACTGCGCTCGAACTGGCAGGAGGACAGCCGCTGGACCCCGCAGATGAGCGAGGAAGAGAGTGCCCGCCAGCTGCGCAACTGGAAGAAGGCCGTCACGAAGACCTTCGGTTGGGTCGACGCCGACGTGCTGTAGCGCGCTCGAGCCTCACCTTCGGCGCCGCATCCGCCGCTCTCCTGAGCCGTGCGGGCGCGGCGCCGTTCTGCGCCGGGGGTCAGGCGTGGCTGGCGTGCACCCACTGGGCCAGCTTGGCCGCTCCGGCCCCGGAGTCGATGGCGTCGGCGGCCACGACCAGCTTGGCCCGGAACCGGTCCAGGATGCTCACCTGAGACTGCGCCGGGTCGTGGGCGAGGTCGTAGGCCACGAGACCCGCCGCCGCGTTGAGCAGCACGATGTCACGCACGGCACCGGTCTCCCCCGCGAGCACCGCGTGCACCACGGAGGCGTTGTGGGCCGGCGAGCCACCCACCAACTGGCTCATGGTGGCCCGCGGGATGCCCAGATCGCGCGGGTCGATGTCGTGCTCGGTGACCAGGCCCCGTGACACCTCCCACACGTGACTGTGGCCGGTGGTGGTGAGTTCGTCGAGGCCGTCGTCACCGCGGAAGACCAGCGCGGTGGCGCCGCGGGTCTGGAACACGCCCACGAAGAGGGGCACCCGGTCGAGCGCCGCGACACCCACGGCCGAGGCCTCCGGGCGGGCCGGATTGACGAGGGGACCGAGGAAATTGAAGACCGTGGGAATGCCCAGCTCGGCCCGCACGGCGGCCGCATGCCGGAACCCGGGGTGGAACGCGGCCGCGAAGGCGAAGGTGATGCCGGTGTCCTCCAGGACGGTGGCGACCACATCCGCGGAGAGACTGAGGTCGATCCCCAGTTCGGCGAGAACATCGGAGGAGCCCGAAGCCGAGCTCGCGGCCTTGTTGCCGTGCTTGATCACGGGAACACCCGCCGCCGCGCACACGATGGACGCCATGGTGGAGACGTTGACGGTGCCGAACCTGTCGCCGCCCGTCCCCACGATGTCCAGGCCCATGGAGTTCACCTTGAGCGGCACCGCGTGATCCAGAATGGCGTCCCGGAAGCCCACGATCTCGTCGACCGTCTCCCCCTTGGCTCGCAGGGCGATCAGGAATCCGGCGATCTGGGCCTGACTGGCCTCTCCGAGCACAATCCGTTCCATGCACCAGGCGGCATCGGCCACGCTGAGGTCGGCCCCGCTGAGCAGGGCGTCGAGAATGTTGGGCCAGGACTGGGATTCGAGCATTCTCCGATCTTAATCATCTACTCTCCCCTGACCCGCATTTCCGGTGCCATCAGGCACTAGTTAGGTTTACCTAACCTGCAAATAGGGTCGAATGGCACTTCAGGATGAGAAAAACCTGTGCGGTAATCGGCCATAATGGAATAGTGACGACGACCTCAATTACTCCTCGGGCGACCCTCCCCGTAGTGAACAGGCCCAACAGCGTGGCGGTTGGCACCATTGTCTGGCTGGGCAGCGAGGTCATGTTCTTCGCTGGCCTCTTCGCCATCTACTTCACGCTGCGTTCGACGTCGCCGGAGTTATGGCAGTTCGAGACGGAGAAGCACAACTTCACCTTCGCCCTCGTGAACACGCTGATCCTGGTGTCCTCATCGGTCACCTGCCAGTTCGGCGTCTTCGCGGCCGAACGCCTGCAGGCCCGGTCCACCGGATGGAAGCCCAGTCAGTGGGGCATGGTCGAGTGGTTCTTCCTCACCTACGCCCTCGGCGCGATCTTCGTCTCCGGTCAGGTCCTGGAGTACGCCACGCTGGTCTCCGAAGGCGTCACCCTGGCCTCGAACGCCTACGGCTCTGCGTTCTACCTCACCACCGGTTTCCACGGCATCCACGTGACCGGCGGACTCATCGCCTTCCTCCTTGTGATCGGCCGCGGCTTCGCGGTCAAGAACTTCGGTCACAAGGAAGCCACCAGCGCCATCGTGGTCTCGTACTACTGGCACTTCGTCGACGTCGTCTGGATCGGGCTCTTCCTGGTCATCTACGTTCTTAAATAACAAGCAGGAGCGGACACACTCAGCATGCCCAGGACTCAGAAACCTACCGCCGGACGTTCCCGTCGTTCCGGCCGTCGCAGCCCTCTCGCGAGCGTCGCCCTCATCGCCATCGGACTGCTCTTCACAGGCGGCGCGTACGCGATGTTCAGCACCGGCACCGCCAGCGCAGCCACGGACACCGCATCCCAGCAGACCGTCAGCGAGGGCGAAAAACTCTTCGCTGCGAACTGCGCCACCTGCCACGGCCTCAGCGCAGAAGGCACCGGAGCCGGACCCAGCCTCATCGGCGTCGGAGCAGCCTCCGTCGACTTCCAGGTCGGAACCGGTCGCATGCCCATGCAGGCCAACGGCCCGCAGGCCATCGTCAAGCCCGTCCAGTTCACCGAGGAACAGACCGCAGCCCTGGCGGCCTACGTCGCCTCCCTCGCCCCCGGACCTGCCATTCCGGCCCAGGAGCTGCTCGACGCACAGGGAGACGCCGCATCCGGCGCCGAACTGTTCCGCATCAACTGCGCCATGTGCCACAACGTGGCCGGCGCGGGCGGCGCCCTCACCGAGGGCAAGTACGCCCCCGCTCTGGACGGCGTCACCCCGCAGCACATCTACGAGGCCATGGTCACCGGACCGCAGAACATGCCGGTCTTCAACGACATGAACATCTCGCCTGAGGACAAGCGCGACATCATCACGTACCTCAAGTACGTGGAGAACAACCCGTCGCCGGGCGGATTCGCCCTGGGCTCCCTCGGTCCCGTCTCCGAAGGCCTCTTCCTCTGGATCTTCGGACTGGGAGCCATCGTGGCCCTGACCGTGTGGATCACGGCGAAATCGAATTGATCGGCACCCTGCACATGACCACCCCGCACCTGACACAGCGAACACAGACAGCGCCCCTGAAGGAGAACAATGGCCAGCGATGAGACCAGCGGAAAGGACCTGACCGCTGCCGACTCTTCGGGCGTCGAGCACGGCACCGCCGCCGCGGGTACCGCCGTCGTCGCACGCGACGCCGTGGCCAACCCCGGCTTCCCGCCGCACCGGCCGCGCGTCACCGACCTGGACCCCCGCAAGGAGAAGCAGGCCGAGCGCACCGTCTACACGCTCTTCTACCTGTCGATCGTGGGCAGCGTGTTCGCCATCGCCGCGTACATGATCTTCCCGATCGTCCCCGAGGACCCGGGTTCCGTCCGCCTGAACAACCTGTTCATCGGCATCGGACTGGCCCTGGCCCTGTTGGCGCTGGGAATCGGTGCTGTGCACTGGGGCAAGGCCCTGATGCACGACGAAGAAGGCATCGACGAGCGTCACCCGGTCCGCGGCACCGACGAGACCCGTGCGCGCGCCGTGGAGATCTTCCAGGAGGCGAACACCGAGTCCGGCTTCGGCCGCCGCACGCTGATCCGCAACAGCCTGATCGGCGCCCTGGTGGTCTTCCCCCTCCCCGCCGTCGTGCTGTTCCGCGGACTCGCACCGCAGGACCAGGACCCGGTCGCTCTGCTCAAGCAGACCATGTGGGAGAAGGGCACCCGCCTGGCGCTCGACCCCTCCGGCGCCCCGATCAAGGCATCGGACGTCACCCTGGGTTCCTCGTTCGCCGTGATCCCCGAGGGCCTGATGGACCTCGAACACGGACGCCTCGAAGAAAAGGCCAAGTCGGTCGTGATCCTCGTGCGCATGAAGCCGCAGGACCTCATCGAGTCGCCGGAGCGCGCCAGCTGGTCATACGACGGCATCGTCGCGTATTCCAAGATCTGCACCCACGTCGGCTGCCCCGTCGGCCTCTACGAACAGCAGACGCACCACCTCCTCTGCCCCTGCCACCAGTCACAGTTCAATGTGGCTGATGAGGCCAAGGTCATCTTCGGCCCGGCCAAGCGTCCGCTCCCCCAGCTCCCCATTGCGGTGGATGCCGAGGGATACTTGATCGCACAAAGCGATTTCCTTGAACCAGTCGGACCGAGCTTTTGGGAGCGACAGTGAGTACGACAACTGATATGAAACCCGCCGAGACGAAGAAGTCCGGCGGCTTCACCGGCGCCGCGGCCAACTACATCGACGAGCGCACGAGCATCTCCACCGCGGTCAAGGAACTGGGTCGCAAGATCTTCCCTGACCACTGGTCGTTCCTGCTGGGCGAGGTGGCGCTGTACAGCTTCGTCATCATCCTGCTCTCGGGGTCTTTCCTGACGTTCTTCTTCCAGGCGTCGATGGCCGAGGTGCACTACGACGGTTCCTACGTCCCGCTCAAGGGTGTGGAGATGTCGGTGGCCATGGCCTCATCGCTCGATATCTCCTTCGATGTGCGCGGCGGACTCCTGATGCGCCAGGTACACCACTGGGCGGCCCTGCTGTTCGTGGCCTCCATCGGCCTGCACATGCTGCGCATCTACTTCACGGGTGCGTTCCGCAAGCCGCGTGAACTCAACTGGGTGATCGGCTTCGTGCTCTTCATCCTCGCCATGGCAGAGGGCTTCACCGGCTACTCGCTCCCCGACGACCTGCTCTCCGGAAACGGCCTGCGCATCATCGACGGCATGGTCAAGGGCATCCCCGTCGTGGGCACCTGGATCTCGTTCCTCCTCTTCGGCGGCGAGTTCCCGGGTACCGATATCGTGGGCCGCCTGTACTCCCTGCACATCCTGCTGCTGCCGGCGATCATCGTGGCGCTGATAGCCATGCACCTGCTCTTCGTGGTTGTGCACAAGCACACCCAGTACCCCGGAGCCGGTCGCACGAACAACAACGTCGTCGGCTACCCGGTGCTTCCGGTCTACGCCGCGAAGGCCGGTGGGTTCTTCTTCATCGTCTTCGGCGTCGTGATGCTGATGGCCTCGTTCTTCACCATCAACCCGATCTGGAACTACGGCCCGTACGACCCGTCCCCGGTTTCCGCCGGAACCCAGCCGGACTGGTACATCGGCTTCGCCGACGGTGCCCTTCGTCTGATCCCGCCGGGACTCGAGTGGGTCTGGCTCGGACACACCTGGTCGTTCAACATCCTGATCCCCCTCGTGGGCCTGGGTCTGTTCATCGCCGTGGTGCTGTTCTACCCGTTCCTCGAGGCCTGGGTCACGGGCGACAAGCGCGAGCACCACATCCTGGACCGCCCGCGCAACGCTCCGACCCGCACGGCGATCGGCGCCGCCGGTGTCACGTTCTACGCGGGCCTCTGGGCCGCCGCGTCGTCGGACATCATCGCCACGCACTTCAAGCTGACGATGGAAGGCGTGATCCACACCCTGCAGGCCGTCGTCATCCTCGGCCCGTTCATCGCGTACTTCATCACCAAGCGCGTGTGCCTGGCCCTGCAGAAGAAGGACCGTGAGATCGTGCTGCACGGCTACGAGTCCGGACGCATCGTCCGCCTGCCCGGCGGCGAGTACATCGAGGTGCACCAGCCCGTCGACGAGTACGAGCGCTGGAAGCTGGTGAGCTACAACGACTACAAGCCGTTGACGGTGAAGCCGAACGCCCAGGGGAAGATCTCCGGCGTGCAGAAGGTCCGTGCGGGTCTGTCCCGCTGGTTCTTCGAAGACCGGATCGCTCCGGTGGGCACGAAGGAAATCGAAGAGAGCCACGGCGATCACCACTAGCTACACGGGTGACCCCATTCGGGCACCGAAGCCACTCCAGACCCTGTCGGAGTGGCTTCGGTGCCCGAACTGTTTCCGTGACCTCTCCCCCCACACCGACCGAGTGCTCGGCTGCGATGCAGGGCACCGTTTCGACGTCAATCGTCGCGGCTACGCTTCTCTGCTCAGCGGCTCAACCAAACTCATCGGCGACTCAGCGGCCATGCTGGACGCCCGCGAGGCCTTTCTGGAGAAGGGCTGGTACAGCGATCTCCGTGACGCCCTGTGCGGGCTGGTCGGTACGGGGCGCCCTCGGCGAGTAATCGACATCGGCTGCGGTACCGGCTACTACCTGCGCGGCGTGCTGTCCGCGCTCGAGGCGGCAGGGCGTGCCGACGCAGCGTCGGCGGAGACGGATCTTCGTGCGCTGGCCGTCGACCTCTCCCCCGTGGCCGTGGCCCGCACCCTCCGTACAGCCACAGCCCGCACAGCCACAGCCCGTGCAGAGGCAGCTGGTTCGGGTGCAGCTGATTCGGAGGCCGTCACATCGGACACGGCCGGTCTGGTGGCCGATGTGTGGTCGCCCCTGCCGATCCGGGATGCTGCGGCCGACGTGATCATCAACGTCTTCGCTCCCCGCAACGCGACGGAATTCCACCGTATCCTCAGTCCGGACGGTCTTCTCGCCGTGGTGGTGCCGCACCCGACACACCTGCAGCAGTTGCGCGCGGCCGGCCTCGCACTCGACGTGCACGCCAACAAGGTGGACGGCCTGGTCGACAGCCTGTCCGGCGGCTTCCGGCTGGAGTCTGCCGACGACATCTCCCGGGTGCTCTCGCTCTCGCCCACCGACGTCGGCGCCCTCATCGGCATGGGCCCGTCGTCGCACCACAGCGGCTCCCCCGCCAGCGTGGCTGCGCCTGCGCCCACCGACGTCACTGTCGCGTTCAGCGTGCTCGGCTTCCGCCGCACCGGAGCCTGACGGCGCCGACGCTTCGGCGGCACACACAGAAAGGCGCCAGTGACCGTAAGATCACTGGCGCCTTTCTTGACGAGTATCAGCGGGCGAAGAGGCCCCGGTAGTATTCGTAGACCCAGCCGACGAGGCTGATCACGCCGATACCGATCCCGATGTACGCGATCCAGAAGCCTGCCGCGAGTCCGAGGAACAGCAGAGCCGCACTGGCCGCGAGCATGATAGGCCACCAGCTCCAGGGGCTGAAGAAGCCCATCTCGGGGTCACCGTCGTCGATGTTCGCACTGAGGGTATCCTCGGGCAGCTCGCCGCCCTGCGCCTGGTGAACCTTGGACAGGTAGAAGGCGACGAAGGCCACCAGCACGCCGCTCAGGGCGATACCGAAGGTGCCGACCCATTCGATTCTGCCGTGCATCGGATCAACGAGACTCCAGACCACGTAGACACCGGTGAGGAGGGCGAAGAAGACGGCCAGGATCCAGTAGAGCTTGATATTGGCGTTCATCTACTTGACCTCTTCCGATGCGGCATCGTATGTCGGGGCGTCGGGGGCGTCTTTCGCCGGGCCGATTCCGACGGGCATGCCGGCCTCGGGGTGGTTCAGGTCGAAGGCGGGACGCTCGGAGCGGATCCGCGGGATCGAGGTGAAGTTGTGGCGCGGAGGCGGGCAGGACGTCGCCCACTCCAGCGAGGCGCCGAAGCCCCAGGGGTCGTTCACGGTGACCTTCGGAGCCGAGCGGGCGGTGATGTACACGTTCAGGAAGAACGGGATCATCGATACAGCCAGGATCATCGAACCCACCGTGGACAGCTGGTTCATCCAGGTGAAGCCGTCTTCAGGCAGGTACGAGGCGTACCGACGGGGCATACCCACGACGCCGAGCCAGTGCTGCACGAGGAAGGTGGTGTGGAAACCGATGAACAGGAGCCAGAAGTGCCACTTGCCCAGGCGCTCGTTCAGCATCTTGCCGGTCCACTTGGGCCACCAGAAGTAGAAACCACTGAACATGGCGAACACGACGGTGCCGAACACGACGTAGTGGAAGTGCGCCACGACGAAGTAGGTGTCGGACACGTGGAAGTCCAGGGGCGGCGACGCGAGGATCACGCCGGTGAGCCCGCCGAAAGTGAACGTGATGAGGAACCCGATGGCCCAGAGCATGGGCGTCTCGAAGGTGATCGACCCCCGCCACATGGTGCCGATCCAGTTGAAGATCTTCACACCGGTGGGAACCGCGATGAGCATGGTCATCAGCGAGAAGAACGGCAACAGCACCGATCCGGTCACGTACATGTGGTGCGCCCACACCGTGACGGACAGGGCTGCGATCGAGATGGTCGCGTAGATCAGGGTCTTGTATCCGAAGATGGGCTTACGGCTGAAGACCGGGAAGACCTCGCTGACGATACCGAAAAACGGCAGCGCGATGATGTACACCTCGGGGTGACCGAAGAACCAGAACAGGTGCTGCCACAGGATGGCGCCACCGTTGGCCGGGTCGTAGATGTGCGAGAGGAAGATCCGGTCGCTGGCGGCGGCGAGCATGGCCGCGGCGAGGACCGGGAAGGCCATCAGGATCAGCAGCGACGTGACGAGGGTGTTCCAGGTGAAGATGGGCATCCGGAACATGGTCATGCCGGGGGCGCGCATGGTGATGATCGTGGTGATGAAGTTCACGCCACCGAGGATGGTGCCGAACCCGGACAGGCCCAGACCGACCATCCAGAGGTTGCCGCCGATACCTGGCGAGAACGTGGTCGAAGCCAGTGGTTGGTACGCGAACCACCCGAAGGACGCCGCACCCTGAGGGGTGAGGAAGCCGCCGACGGCGATCAGGCTGCCGAAGAAGAACAGCCAGAACGAGAACGCGTTCAGCCGCGGGAACGCGACGTCGGGGGCACCGATCTGGAGGGGCATGAGGGCGTTGGCGAAGCCGAAGAACAACGGCGTCGCGAACATCAGCAGCATGATCGTGCCGTGCATGGTGAAGAGCTGGTTGTACTGTTCCTTCGTCTGCACGATCTGCAGGCCGGGCTCGAAGAGCTGGGCGCGCATGACGAGCGCCATCACCCCGCCCAGGCAGAAGTAGATGAACGAGGTGATCAGGTACATGTACCCGATGACCTTGTGGTCGGTGGAGGTGATCCACCGGACGACGATGTTGCCCTTGCGGTCAACGCCGGTGGGGCGAGGAGCCGGTGAGGCGACGGGTGCGCCGGCCGGAGCGGTTGCTGTGCTCATGGTCTAGTTGCCTTCCTCAGCCGTCGGGGCGCCGGTGCCCGGGAGATTCGAGTTGCGGTCGTACTCGTTGGAGACCTGGCCGTCGTTGCCGGCCGCCCGCAGGGAATCGACATACGCTTCGTAGTCGGCCTCTGAGACCACATCGACGTTGAAGAGCATCAGGGAGTGGTACTCACCGCAGAGCTCCGCGCACTTGCCGGCGTAGGTGCCGATGCGTTCGGGGATGACCGACATGTAGTTGGTCTTGCCGGGGATCATGTCCTTCTTGTAGAGGAAGTCGATGACCCAGAAGGAGTGGATGACGTCGCGGGCCTCGAGGGCGATCTCGATCTTCTTCCCTACCGGGAGAACGAGCGTGGGCAGCTCGGATTCGACGAGTGCGCCCTTCTCACCCTCGAGGTCGGGCTGCCCCTGGATGCCCTGCGTGAAGACGTCGTCGGTGACGTAGTTGAAGTCCCAGGCCCACTGCTTGCCGATGACCTCGATCTTCACGTCGGGCTCGTCGAAACGGGCCTCGATGGCGTTCTGGTCACGGGCGGTGAAGGCGAAGAAGCCCAGCACCAGGATGAGCGGCACGATCGTGTAGAAGATCTCGATCGGCATGTTGTAGCGCAGCTGCACCGGCAGACCGGTCTGGCCTTTGCGACGGCGGTACACGACGACGGCCCAGATGGTCAGGCCCCACGTGATCAGGCCCACGATGAGCAGGACGATCCACGAGGTGGTCCACAGACCGGAGACGCGCTCGGTGTTGTTGGTTACCGGCGCCTCACCCTCGACGAAGCCGGGCAGGTACCCGTTGAGTTCGGCCTGACTGCATCCGGCGAGAACAAGAGCGAGCGTTGCTGCGACCGGAATGGCGGCCCATCGGAGACGGCGGTTTCTGAGCACCGGTGACCTTTCGGGAGACGTGAGGGCACTACACAGGAAGTGCATTTATCATCTCTAGCCTACTCCGGGTCGATTGCCCAGGAGTGCAAGCGGGGCCCGTCAGGCGAAGTTTTCATTCCGATTGGGTACCGTGCGCAAGGGTCGAAGGGCCTGTTCCGGTCCCCATTCCGGGGGCTGAGCGGCAGAGCGGAGAGTCCGGCTGATAGGCCACAGGGAGACCATCCGATGGATGGTCTCCCTGTGTTCGCCCTGCATTGCGGGGCCTGCATTGCGGGGCGACTGCTAGTGGAATGAATCCCCGCAGGCGCAGCTGCCGCCGGCGTTCGGGTTGTCGATGGTGAAGCCCTGCTTCTGGATGGTGTCCTCGAAGTCGATCGAGGCGCCTTCCAAATAGGGAACGCTCATCTTGTCCACGACGACTTCGACACCGTCGTAGTCCCTGACCGCGTCACCCTCGAGAGTGCGCTCGTCGAAGTAGAGCTGGTAGATCAGGCCGGAGCATCCGCCGGGCTGCACGGCGACCCGCAGGCGCAGGTCCTCGCGGCCCTCCTGAGTGAGCAGGCTGCGTACCTTCTGGGCGGCGACATCCGTGAGGCCGACCCCGTGGGCTTCGGTGCGGGTTTCGATCGTGTCGGTCATGGTTCTCCTCGGTATTATCCGGTTTTCGCGTCCGGCGGCTTCCCTCGGCGACGGGGAATGCGCTCGGCGAATGGTCTTCATACTACCTGCCGTTGCCCGGAATCGGCTGGACGGGCAGCGGCGCAATTCAGGCGGTGGCGCCGGTGCGGCCGTTGAGTCGGCCGAGCAGGAAGGCTTCGCTCAGGATCGCCCGTTTGAACACCCCGAGGTGCAGAGACTCGTTGGGGCTGTGCGCCCGGGAGTCGGGGTCTTCAACGCCGGTGACGAGGATCTGCGCCTCGGGGAACTCCCTGACCAGGTCGGCGATGAACGGAATGGAACCACCGACACCGATATCGACAGGCTCCACTCCCCAGGCGGCGGTCATGGCCAGGCGGGTCTCGGCCACGGCCCATCCGTCGGTGTCCACCAGGAACGGCTCTCCGGTGTCGAGGTCGTCGATGGCGATGTGGGCGCCGAAGGGGGCGTGCTCACGCAGGTGCGCCTCGATCAGTCCGGCGGCTTGGGAGGCGGACTGTCCGGGAGCGATGCGCACGCTGATCTGCACGCTGACTGACGGGGTCAGGGTGTTGGAGGCGTTGGCGACCGTGGGTGCGTCGATGCCGGTGACTGTGAGGGCCGGTTGGGACCAGATGCGGCTGAGAATCGAGCCGTGCCCGATGGGCGACACCCCGGGCAGCAGGCCGGTTTCGCCCCGCAGGGCCTCCTCGGCGTAGGGCGGGGTGGGCGCGTCGTGGCTGGTGAGCCCGGCGACGGCGACGGAACCGTCCGGCGCGTACAGTGTGCCGAGCAGCCGGATGGTGGCCATCATGGCGTCGGGCACGGCACCGCCGAACATCCCGGAGTGTGAGGCGTGCGCCAGGGTGCTCACGGTGAGACGAAACGTCACGTTGCCGCGGAGCCCGATGGTGATGGCGGGCGTGTTGATATCCCAGTTGTTGGAATCGGCCACGACGATGGCGTCGGCGCGCAGGGCGTCCTTGTTCTCGCTGAGGAAGGTGGCGAAGGAACGACTGCCGAACTCCTCCTCTCCCTCGATGAAGAGGGCCAGTCCCAGGTCGATGTCACCGCCGGTCACGGCGACGAGGCCGCGGAGGGCGGCGACGTGGGCCATCACGCCGGCCTTGTCATCCGCGGCACCGCGCCCGTACAGTCGGTCACCGCGAACTGTCGGCTCGAACGGCGGCGAGTCCCAGTGCTCGTCCTGCCCGGGAGGCTGCACGTCGTGGTGAGCGTAGAGCAGCACCGTCGGCCGCCCGTTCCTGGCCGCCCGGGTGGCGAGGATGGCCGGCTGGCCCAGTTCGTCTGACCCGGGAATCCCCGCCTGCGTCACGGTGACGGAGTCGAAGATCCCGATCTCGCGCACCAGGGCGGCGACGGCCTCGGCGCTCGTGCGCACGTGTTCACGGTCGAAGGCGGCCCACGACACCGACGGGATGCGCACCAGCGCACACAGGTCGGCGAGGGTGCGCGGGAGTTCCTGCTCGACCGCGTTCCGCAACCCGGAATCCAGCGGCCCTGCGGCCTCCGGCTGAGTGATTCCTGCTGCTGTCTCCACGGTATCCGTCATGCGAGTAATCTTAAGGCAACCTGACTGCAAGGAATTGATGTGGCTAAGCAACCTGTAAACCCCGACGCAGAACCGTCGATCGAGACCGTCGACCAGACGAAGGCTCGCCTCGCTGGCACGCCGACGGGCAAGGGCCAGCCGACCCCGAGTCGCCGGGTCCAGGAGGCTGCCAACAAGCGGCCGCTGGTTCCGGACGACCGTAAGCTCGCCGCGAAGCAGGCCAGGGCCAAGTCCTCCGAGGCCCGCGAACGGGCCCGGCTCGGCATGGCGGCCGGCGAGGACAAGTACCTCCCGCTGCGTGAACGAGGCCCGCAGAAGCGGTTCGCCCGCGACTACATCGACGCCAGGTTCAACGTGGGCGAGTTCATGATCCCGGTCATGTTCCTGGTCATCCTGCTCACGTTCTTCCCCGACCCCTCTGTGCAGACCTACGGCATCCTCGCCCTGTGGGCGTTCTTCCTCGTCGCGATCGTGGACTGCATCGTGCTGGGCTTTATTCTGACCAAGAAGATCGAGGCCAAGTTCGGCGCCGACCGGGCCGAGCGGGTGCGCTGGTACGCGGCGATGCGCGCCTTGCAGCTGCGGGTCATGCGTCTGCCCAAGCCCCAGGTCAAGCGCGGTCAGTACCCCGCCTGATCCTCACGAGCCGTGCTCGTACGGCGTTTCCCCTCCACGCGTGGCGTGCGAGGGGATTCGTCGTTTAACGCCGGTCAGCGCCGGTAGGCGCCCAGACGGATCACCGGAACGCGCAGCTCCTCATCGGTGAGCGAACCGTGCTGACCGATCATGTTCCGGGCGGACTGGTTCGGTTCCCGGGAGTCGTAGTAGGCGATGAGCTTGCGGGCGGCCACGATGACATCCCCGATCCGGCTGGTGGCGTCGGGCCGCACCATTCCGAAGAGGCCGGCGTCCATGGCTTCCGCCCGGGTGAAGACCCAGGCCCGCTCCCCCTCGACCGACCGCCAGGCCTCGGCAAGGGCATCCGCGTTCACGCCCGGTTCCGTGTAGAGGTGCAGGCATCGTGGGTCGCCGCCGATGTGGCGGACGCCGGCGACGAGTTCGGGCACCGTGTCGAAGAGCACCTGCTTGGCCGCGGGGACGTCCACGACGCCGTGGTCGGCCGTCAGGATGAGTCCTTCGTCGGCGCGCAGGCCGGCCGCCGCCCGGGCCATCTCGGCGTCGAGGCTCTCCAGCTGGGTCAGCCACCGGCCGGACTCCCAGCCGTGCGCGTGGGCCGCGATGTCGAGCTCCGGAACGTACAGGTAGATGAGCGCACGGGGTTCGGCGTCGAGGATCTCGCGTGCGGCTTCGAACCGGGCCGCAATGGACTCGGCCGGGACATACCGTGCTCCGCGGAGCACCGCTTGGCTGAAGCCGGAGTCGGCGAAGCGTTTCGGTCCGACCGCGAAACTCGGGATGCCGGCCGCGGCGGCCGCGTCGAACACCGTGGGCTGCGGCTGCCAGCTGAGCGGCGCCATCCGCTCGTCCCAGCCGGTGAGCTGGTTGACGACCCGGTCGTTCGCGGCGTCCAGGACCCGGTAGCCCACCAGCCCGTGCGCGCCGGGGGCCAGCCCTGTGGTCAACGAGGCGATCCCCGCCGCCGTGGTGGCCGGGAACACGCCGTCCACGGCGTCGGCCTTGGCCAGATGCGCGGTGAGGAAGCGGGCATGCCCCGCCCGGGCCCGGAGGTTGGCGACACCGAGTCCGTCGGCCAGGACCACGACAGCCCGGGCGGCCGGCGGCAGGCCCAGCGGGTTCGGGGCGTTCTGCAGCGATGCCAGCGAACTTGTCAGGACATCGGCAAGGCGAACGGCGCTGAAAGGCCGGACCGGTAGTATAGGGGACATCTGGCCCAGTCTGACATAGACGAGGCCGCACGTATTCTTCGCGCACGTCCGTGCGCATCAGCCTGGCGCAGCCGGTCCTGCCGGTGTGCCCCACCCAGCAGAATCTACGAATGAGCCGCTCAGACAACACCGTGCCCACCGCGTCCACCGAGCGCATCGAAGACGTCGACGTGTCGACGGAGATGCAGGGCTCCTTCCTGGAGTACGCCTACTCGGTGATCTACTCGCGGGCCCTCCCCGACGCCAGGGACGGCCTGAAACCGGTGCAGCGCCGCATCCTGTACCAGATGAGCGAGATGGGCCTGCGGCCCGACCGCGGCCACGTCAAGTCGGCCCGCGTCGTCGGTGAGGTGATGGGCAAGCTGCACCCGCACGGCGACACCGCCATCTACGACGCCATGGTGCGCATGGCGCAGGCGTTCACTCTGCGGGTTCCGCTCATCGATGGCCACGGCAACTTCGGCTCCCTCGACGACGGCCCGGCCGCACCCCGGTACACGGAAGCGCGTCTGGCCGCTCCGGCGCTGTCGATGACGGAGCACCTCGACGAGGACGTCGTGGATTTCGTGCCCAACTACGACAACCAGCTCACCCAGCCCGACGTGCTGCCGGCCGCGTATCCCAACCTTCTCGTGAACGGTGCCAGTGGCATCGCCGTGGGTATGGCGACGAATATGGCGCCGCACAACCTGGTCGAGGTCATCGGCGCCGCCCGGCACCTGCTCGCCCACCCGCGCGCCACCCTCGACGAGCTGATGGAGTTCGTGCCGGGACCCGACCTGCCCACCGGAGGCACCATCGTGGGTCTGGCGGGGATCAAGGACGCCTATCTCACGGGACGCGGGAGCTTCAAGACCCGCGCCAAGGTGTCCGTCGAGGCGATCACGGCCCGCAAGGCCGGGCTGGTCGTCACCGAGCTTCCCTACCTCGTCGGCCCTGAACGGGTGATCGAGAAGATCAAGGACGGCGTCACCTCCAAGAAGCTCAGCGGGATCTCCGACGTCACCGACCTCACGGACCGCACCAAGGGCCTGCGCCTGGTGATCGGCATCAAGACCGGCTTCAGCCCCGAGGCGGTGCTGGAGCAGCTCTACCGGTACACCCCGCTCGAGGACTCCTTCAATATCAACGCCGTCGCCCTGGTCAACGGCGGGCCGCAGACCCTCGGCCTGGTGGAGCTGCTGCAGGTCTACGTGGACCACCGCATCGAGGTCGTCACCCGGCGCTCCGCCTACCGGCTCGCGCGCCGGCGCGAGCGCCTGCACCTGGTGGAGGGACTGCTCATCGCGATCCTGGACATCGACGAGGTCATCCAGGTCATCCGCGCCAGCGACGACACCGACCAGGCCCGCACCCGGCTCATCGACGTGTTCGACCTCAGCCAGGTCCAGGCCGAGTACATCCTCGAACTGCGACTGCGCCGCCTGACCCGGTTCTCCCGCATCGAGCTCGAGTCCGAGCGCGACCAGCTGCTCGCCGAGATCCGCGAGCTGGAGACCCTGCTCGGCAGCAAGCAGGCCATCCGTACCCTGGTGTCCACCGAGCTCGCCGCCGTGTCGGACCGGTTCGGCACGCCGCGCCGCACCCTGCTCACCGAGGCGCGACCGAGCATCGCCGGCGCCTCCGCCAAGCGCGCGGCCGTGCTGGAGGTGACCGACACCCCCACCCGGGTGTACCTGAGCACCACGGGCCGCATCGCGAGGGTCGACCTGCCACCGTCGGACGACGACCAGGCCGAACGCATCACCCCTGCGCACCGCCGCAGCAAGCACGACGCCGTGCTGTCGGCGCTGGACACCACCAGCCGCACCGAGATCGGCGCCGTGACCAACCGCGGCCGGCTCATCAGGTTCTCCCCCGTCGACCTCCCCGTGGTGCCGCCTACCTCGATCCAGTTGGCCGCCGGCGTGCGCGTGCGGGACTACCTGTCGCTGGCCGGCGGCGGCGAGCATGTGCTCGCCCTCGTGGCGCTGACGGGCGACCGGTGCATCGCCATCGGCACCCGGTTGGGCGTGGTCAAACGGCTCACCGCGAACGACTGGGCGAACAAGCCCGATTTCGAGATCATCGCGCTCAAGCCCGGCGACGAGGTTGTCGGAGCCGTGCAGGGCTCGGAGGAGGACGAACTCGTGTTCGTCGCCTCCGACGCCCAGCTGCTGCGTTTCCCGGCCGCGACCGTGCGGCCGCAAGGCCGGACGGCCGGCGGAATGGCGGGCATCAAACTCGCCACGGGAGTCAGCGTCGTGTTCTTCACCAGCCTGCCGGCCGACTCCGCCGACACCGCTGTTGTCGCCACCATCGCCTCGAGCAGCCTGACCCTGCCCGGCACCGATCCGGGCAGCGCGAAGGTTTCGGCGTTCTCCGAGTACCCGGCCAAGGGGCGGGCCACGGGAGGCGTGCGCTCCCACCGTTTTCTCAAGGGCGAGGACCTCATCAGCCTGGCCTGGGTGGGCGGGGCGCCGGCCCGAGCGCTCGGCATCGAGGGCTCACCCCGCACCTTGCCGGAGACCGGTGCACGACGGGATGCCTCCGGCGTCATGCTGGACGCCGTGGTCGGCTCGATCGGCGCCGGGATCGGCTGACCGGCGTCTCGGTCGGCCCGCCGGGGTGCAGCCGGAGCCTCCCGCAGTAGGGTGGGGCATGGCTGATCTGAGCGGTTCCACCATCCTGGTTGTCGGCGCAACGGGCGGACTGGGGCGCGAAATCGCCCGACAACTCTCCGAGGCCGGGGCGACCCTGGTGCTCAGTGCCCGGGACCCGGCGGCGATCGCCGCGCTCGGACTCCGCGGCGCCGTCGTCGCCGCCGACCTGACCGACCCGGCCGCGATCCGCCGTCTGGTGCAGGTGGCCATGACGGTCACCGGTCAGCTCGACGGAATCGTCGTCGCAGCCGGCGTCGTCGCGTTCGGCCCGGCCGCCGAGCTGGCCCCGGGAACGGTCGAACAGCTCTTCGCAGTGAACGCCGTCGCGCCCATGCTGCTGCTCCAGGCCGCGCACGCGGCGCTCAGCGCCTCGGCGGCAGCGGGGCGCTCCCCCGCCTTCGTGACGCTCAGCGGGGTCGTCAGCGAGAGCCCCACGGCCAATCTTGCCGCCTACTCCGCGTCGAAGGCGGCACTGGCGGCCTTCGGCACCGCGACCGGACGGGAGCTGCGCCGGTCGGGCATCCGAATCCTGGACGCGAGGCCCGGGCACACCGACACCGCCCTGTCCACGCATCCCATCGACGGCAGGGCACCGGCACTCCCCCGGGGCCTGGACCCCGGCGCCGTCTGCGCGCGCATCGTGCGCGCCATCGCCGACGGCGAACGTGACCTGCCGAGCACGGCGTTCACCGTCACCTAACCCGCAGCAGCTGGGCGGACAGGGTCAGACGTCGATGCGGTCGCGGCTGAGCTTGTCGGCGCTGTCCACGATGAACTCCTTGCGCGGGGCGACGTCATTGCCCATGAGCAGTTCGAAGACCTTGCCCGCCATCTCGGCGTCGGCCACTTGCACCCGGCGCAGCGTGCGGTGCGAGCGTTCCATGGTCGTGGTGGCCAGCTGGTCGGCGTCCATCTCGCCCAGGCCCTTGTACCGCTGGATCGGGTCCTGGTAGCGCTTGCCGCTCTTCTTCAGCGCAGCGAGCACTCCCTGCAGTTCAAGCTCCGAGTAGGTGTAGATGGTCTCGTTGGGCTTGCTGCCCGGGTTCATCACGACCACCCGGTGCAGCGGCGGCACCGCGGCGAAGATCCGGCCTGCCTCGATCATCGGCCGCATGTAGCGGAAGAACAGGGTGAGCAGCAGGGTGCGGATGTGCGCGCCGTCGACATCGGCGTCGCTCATGATGATGACCTTGCCGTAGCGCGCGGCGGAGAGGTCGAAGCTGCGCCCTGAGCCGGCACCGATGACCTGGATGATGGAGGCGCACTCGAGGTTGGAGAGCATGTCGGAGACCGACGCCTTCTGCACGTTGAGGATCTTGCCCCGGATCGGCAGCAGCGCCTGGTGTTCGCTGTCCCTGGCCAGCTTGGCCGTGCCGAGGGCGGAGTCGCCCTCGACGATGAACAGTTCGCTGAGCGCCACGTCGTTGCTGCGGCAGTCCACGAGCTTGGCCGGCAGCGACGAGCTCTCCAGGGCGTTCTTCCGGCGCTGGGTCTCCTTGTGCGCCCGGGCGGAGATGCGGGACTTCATCTCGGCGACGATCTTGTCCAGCACCACGGCGGACTGCGTCTTGTCGTCGCGCTTGGCCGAGGTGAAGCGCTCGGTCATGGTCTTCTGGATCACAGCGGCCACGATCGCGCGCACGGCCGGGGTCCCGAGGACCTCCTTGGTCTGCCCCTCGAACTGCGGTTCAGGCAGCCGCACCGTGAGCACGGCCGTGAGGCCGGCCATGATGTCGTCCTTCTCGAGCTTGTCACTGCCCACCTTGAGCCGGCGGGCGTTCTGTTCCACCTGCGCCCGCAGGAACTTGAGCAACCCGGCATCGAACCCTGCCTGGTGCGTGCCGCCCTTGGGCGTGGCGATGATGTTGACGAAGCTCTTGACGACGGTGTCGTAGCCGGTCCCCCAGCGCAGGGCGATGTCGACCTGGCAGTCCCTGACCAGTTCGGTCGGGATCATGGCTCCGGAATCGGTGAGTACGGGCACGGTCTCGGTGAAGCTTCCGGCGCCCGTGAGCCGCCAGGTGTCCGTGATCGGGGTGTCCACGGCGAGGTGGTCGACGAACTCGGAGATGCCGCCGGCGAAGGTGAAGGATTCCGCCAGGGGCGTCTCCCCCCGCCTGTCGTCGATGTTGATCGTGAGCCCTGGAATCAGGAACGCAGTCTGGCGGGCCCGGCCCATCAGGTCGTCGGTCTGGAAGGACGCGCCCTTGGTGAAGATCTGCCGGTCGGCCCAGTAGCGGATGCGGGTGCCCGTCACACCCTTCTTGACCTTGCCCACCACGCGCAATTCGCTGGTCTTCTCGAACGGGGTGAACGGCGCATCCGGGCTCTTCTCGCCGGTGTCGGCGAACACCCCCGGCTCGCCGCGGTGGAAGGACATCGCCCAGGTCTTGCCGTCCCGGTCGACCTCCACGTCGAGACGTTCGGACAGCGCGTTCACGACCGAGGCGCCGACGCCATGCAGACCGCCCGACGCGGCGTAGGAGCCGCTACCGAACTTTCCGCCGGCGTGCAGCTTGGTGAACACCACCTCCACACCGGACAGACCGGTCTTCGGTTCGATGTCCACAGGGATGCCGCGGGCGGTGTCGCTGACCTCGACGCTCTCGTCGGGGTGCAGGACAATGCCGATCGATGACCCGTGCCCGCTCAGCGCCTCGTCGACGGAGTTGTCGATGATCTCCCAGAGGCAGTGCATGAGCCCGCGGGAGTCGGTGGAACCGATGTACATGCCGGGGCGTTTGCGCACCGCGTCGAGGCCTTCGAGGACCGAGAGGTGGCGGGCGGAATAGTCAGAACTCACAACTGTTAAGAATAGTGACCCCGAGCCGTGCGGCTCCGCAGGACACCCTGTGGAGCCGGATACGCCCGGTTCGCCGCGTGAATGCTACGCGGTGAGCGAAATGTCACCCAACTGTGGCCCAATCCGGGCCCGGCCGTGTTTACATGGTCAGTAAGGATTCAATTGGTATCACCTGGTATCAGTCTGGAGGAGGAGAATATGTCCCAGATCGCCACCGAAAATGGTGCCGTCGACCAACAGGGCGCCCCCCACCAGCTCACCGCGGCCGACCGCTGCGACGCTTGTGGCGCTCAGGCCTACATCCGTGTAGTCGTGAACAACAGCGAGTTGCTCTTCTGCGCCCACCATGGTCGCAAGCACCAGGAGAAGCTCGCCGCGATCGCCGAAAGCTGGCACGACGAGTCGAGCCGACTCTTCGAAGACCAGAAGTCCTAGAGGCGGGCTCGCTCCGGCGAGTCCTACTCTGAGGCGAGGCTGAGCCGCACTGCAACCTGGTTGCGTGCGGCTTTTGCCATTTCATCGACAGTCTCGGTGTGAGCGGATGCGTCGAGGATGATCCCCCGGGCGGCGCACGCCGCGCCGAGCAAACGATCGGCCAGCACGGGGTTGCGTGCAAGGACGGGCCCGTGCAGGTGGGTCCCGATGAAGCTGCCTTCGCGGGTTCCCTCCGTGCCGTCGCCGTTCCCGGTGCCCGAGAGCACCGACCCCAGTGCTGCCGCGGCGTTCACATAGCCCCGCGCGTGGTTCTCGAACCCGATCAGGCGCTCCGTGCCGGTGGCCACGACGAGGTCGTCGGTGGCGCGAGCCGGCCGGGCCGTCGCGCGTCCGCGCACCAGGCCGAGACCGTCCACGGTGCCGCCGCCGGACAGGTCGACGCCGTCGCTGAGCAGTTCCCAGCCGGTGCCGACGGCAAGAACCGGTACCCCGTCGGCCAACCAGCCGCGCAGAGCAGCCGAGAGCGGCTGCAGGGCGTCCCTGACGCCGCCGAGGTCGGTGTCCGTTCCCGACCCGATCACGACGAGGTCCACGACGGGCGGAAGGTCGGCCGGGGTGTGCACGGGCACGACAGAAGCCTGCACCCCGGCCCAGCGAGCCCGCTGGGCGAGCACCCGCGCGTTCGCGGCGTCGCCGTTGGTGTCGAGCAGGCGCGGGAGCAGCGTCACGATGGTGAGGGAGGCCGAGGGGTCCACTGTCATGAGGGGTTCGCTTCGTTGGTGGCCAGACCCAGGTGCGCGCGTGTGCGCCGCATGGAGTCGGCCGAGAAAATAATGGTCTTCATCCCCGTGGCCGGTTCAGGCAAGGCGAGGAAATCATCCAGTGCCCGGCCGAGATCCGGTTCCACCCGGTCGACCGTGACACCGTCGTAGACGAGCTGCAACGCGATGTCGTGGGCCTTGGACCCCGACGCGATGAGTACGTGGCCGAGACCCGAGGTGTCGGCCGGCCACAGGTAGGACGGGTCACGCACATCGGAGCCGACGGCGACGAGGATCTGCTCGGTTCCGGGGGCCAGGCTGTCGACGTTGAGTTGGAAGCTGGCCGGGTTCTGCACGAGGACGAATTCGACGCTCGTGCCGCGCACGGTGACGACCTCACCGCGACCGAACACCGGAGCGATGCCGGAGATCGCGGCGGTCGCTCGTGCGGCGTCGAAGGCCGTGCCGAGCGCGGCGCGCGTCGCGGCCAACGCCGTCAGGGCATCCACGGCGTAGTGCGTTCCGCGCGCGGGCAGCCGGACCGCCAGGTCGGTGCCGTCGACACGCACGCGGGCATCCCGGCCGTCGACCTCGGTCAACAGCATGCCGTCGTCATCGTTCAGCCGGGTGTCGGCCGTGGCCGCGTAGCCGAGCCCGCGAGGGTTGGCCGCGAGTACGGCCTCGGTCACGCCGTAGCGCCCCACCGAGACCGGCGGGCGGATGGCGTCGCCGATGTCGACGAGGTACCGGTCGTCGGCGTTGATGACGACGGTGCCGGTGGCGCGTGCAGCGATCTTGGCGAGCATCGCCGCGACCATGTCGGAATCGTGGAACCGGTCGATCTGATCGACCATCACATTGGTGAGCACCACGACGCGCGGCTCGAGCGCCCCGGAGATGAGCGCACCGTGCCCTTCGTCCATTTCCAGCACGGCGATGTCGCCCGCGATGCGGCCCGTCAGGGTGACCTGCTCGAGCAGAGCCGAGGTGAGACCCTGGCTGATGTTCGCCGTGGACGGGTTCGTGAAGACGTCGGAGCCGTGGGCCCGAAGCGCAGCCACGAGCATCTTGGTCGTGGTGGACTTGCCGCTGGAGCCGGTCACGATGACCAGGCCCTGGGGGAAGGAATTCAGGGTGCGCGGCAGGAAACCCGGCGCGATCGTGTTGACTACCAGGCCGGGCACGGCGGAACCCCCACCGGGCTTCCGCCAGCGCGCGAGCGTCCGCGCGACCCTCCCGAGGAGGATCGCCGGCGCGTACCGCACAGGCAACTCCTACTCGAGGTAGTCGCGCAGGGACTGCGACCGGGACGGGTGGCGCAGCTTGGCCATGGTCTTCGATTCAATCTGACGGATGCGTTCCCGGGTGACCCCGAACGTGTCGCCGATCTGGTCGAGAGTCTTGGGCATGCCGTCGCCGAGTCCGAAGCGCATGCGGATCACGCCCGCCTCACGCTCGGACAGGGAGTCGAGCAGGCTCTCGAGCTGCTTCTGCAACATGGTGAAGCCCACGGCATCGGCGGGTACGACGGCTTCGGTGTCCTCGATGAGGTCACCGAATTCGCTGTCGCCGTCCTCGCCCAGCGGGGTGTGCAGGGAGATCGGCTCGCGGCCGTACTTCTGCACCTCGACGACCTTCTCCGGGGTCATGTCGAGTTCGCGGCTCAACTCTTCCGGCGTGGGCTCGCGGCCCAGGTCCTGCAGCATCTGGCGCTGTACCCGGGCGAGCTTGTTGATGACCTCGACCATGTGCACGGGGATGCGGATGGTGCGGGCCTGGTCGGCCATCGCACGGGTGATGGCCTGGCGGATCCACCAGGTGGCGTAGGTGGAGAACTTGAAGCCCTTGGTGTAGTCGAACTTCTCGACGGCACGGATCAGGCCCAGGTTGCCCTCCTGGATCAGGTCGAGGAACTGCATCCCTCGGCCCGTGTAGCGCTTGGCCAGGGAGACGACGAGACGCAGGTTGGCACCGAGCAGGTGGCTCTTCGCCCGGGCGCCGTCCTTGGCGACCCACTGCAGTTCGCGGCCGAGGGCGCTCTTCTTCTCGGCATCCGTCATCTGCGCGAGTTTGTCCTCGGCGAAGAGACCGGCCTCGATGCGCATCGCCAGCTCGACCTCCTCGGCGGCGTTGAGCAGCGCGACCTTACCGATCTGCTTGAGGTAGTCCTTGACGGGGTCGGCCGTGGCACCGGTGATGGCACTGGAGTACACCGGCACCTCGTCTTCATCGTCCACGAGCGACAACACGAGCGCACCGCTGGGCAGCGGTTCGGCGGGGGCCACGCGCTTGGCGGAACCGTCGCTGTTCTCGTCGTCGTCGCTGTCGTGCTCGTCCCCGGCAACCACGACGTCGTCGTCGCCGGCGTCGGAGTCGCCGTCCTTCTTCTTACCGGCGGCGGCCTTGGTCTTCGTGCTGGCGGCACGCTTACGCGGGGCGGCCTTCTCGGGCGCGTCGGCGGCGGCGGCCTTGGCCGCACGGGTCGCGGCGGCCTTCTGGGCGGCCGTGCGGGGCGCGGCGTCGACGGCTGCTGCGTCGACTGCTTCGGTCTCTGTGATCTTCAATTCGGGCTCTGTCTTCGTTGGGGTTGCCATGCGAACACCTCTCATGCCGTAGTTCGTGCGCGTGCGGCGCTGCCCCGCTCACCCGGTCACTCGGCGCGGACCGGGTACGTGCCAGGCGGGGTGGTGGGCAGTACGTTTGTGGAAGTACGTGTGTCGGCAGTCCTGCGTTTTCGAGCAGTCCTGCGTTTTCGGGCAGTACGAGGACCCATGTCAAGTCCCCGGGAATGCAGCCAACGATGAGTTGGAGTGCCCAGGAACCAGAACGGGTCCTATTGACAATTATTGCACGGATTGTGTATAAACCGAGCCACGCGACATCACTGACCGCGCCCGCGCCGACGCATCCGTCGTGACAGTTCAACCCAGAGCGGGGCCACTTCTATTCCCTCATCGCGCGAGAGCACCCGCCTGGTGCGCTTGCGTGTCGTGACGAGCATCACCACTCCGGCGCCGATCACCACGAACTGCACCGCGAAGGCGAGCCGGAACGAGTCCAGCGCGTACAGGTCGCTGGTTTCACCCTGGGCCAGCCGCCACCCGTCCTGGAGGTCCAGGAGCACGCCGATCAGGAACATCATCACGAAGCTGGCGAGAAAACCACCCACGTTCACGACTCCGTTGGCCGACCCCAGGCTGCGCTGGGGGTTGAAGGTGCGGGCGAAGTCGAATCCGATCAGGGAGCCCGGTCCGCCGATTCCCAGAACGACCAGCAGCAGTACGACGAGCGGGAACGGCGGTGCGACGGGCCACAGGAGAACCAGGGCCCACGCTGTGCCCATGGCCGACACGATGCCGAGCACGATGTTGCTGCGGCGCAACGGATGGCGGGCCGTGAGGACACCCAGCACCGGCCCGCAGAGAATGCCCGCCGCCACCGGGATGGTCAGCATGGCCGCGGCCATGCCGGACTCGTAGCCCAGGCCGTAGACCATGAAGGGGTAGCCCCAGAGCAGGGTGAAGACAGTTCCGGAGGATTGGGTGACGAAGTGCGACCAGAACCCGAGCTGGGTTCCCGGCCGGCTGAAACTGTGCCGCAGCTGGGTGAGCGCACTGCCCCACGTGCCGGGCCTGGCCTGGTCGGCGGACCCCGCCGGCCTGTCCCGGATGGCGACGACCACGACGACGAACGCCGTGAAGGCGACCAGGGTGGCCACGAGGAATGCCGGCGTCCAGCCCCAGCTGTGCAGGATCCAGGCCAGCGGAACGGCCGAGAGCACCTGGCCGAGCTGGCCGATGTTGCCGAACCACTGCGACAGTTGCGGCACGATCCGGCCGCTGAACCAGGAGGTGATCAACCGGATCATGGAGATGAAGATGGTGGCGTCGCCCGCCCCCACCAGCATCCGCCCCACCACCGCGATGGTGATCGACGGCGCGAACGCCAGAGTCAGCTGGCCGGCGACCATCAAGATGGTTCCGGCGAGCATGAGCACTCGAGGGCCGAACCGGTCGATCAGAACCCCGACCGGGATCTGCGCCGCCGCATAGACGATCAGCTGCACCACGGCGAGGCTGGACAGGACGGCGGCCGAGCCGCCGAATCGTTCGGTGGCCGACACCCCGGCGATGCCGAGCGACGTGCGCTGCATGACGGCGGAGAGGTAGACGAACGACCCGAGGGAAAAGATCAACCAGGATCGACGAGAGTTCACTCCCCCCAATCTAGCCGGATGCCCGGGAGGTCCTGACCACCGCCCGTGCCGGCGCGGCCGGCCGGGTCAGCCGGGCTGGCCGTCGTCACGGCCGCGGCGGGTCGCGAGGAATTTCTCCAGCTCGGCCGCGATCTCGTCGGCCGTGGGCAGCGCCCCGTCTTCGTCGGTCAGCGGGGACCGCAGGGTGTTCCCCTCCATGTAAGCGTCGTAGCGCTCCTCGAGAGTGCCCACCAGCTTCGCCAGTTCGGGGTTGTCGCCGACCTGCTCGTCGATCCGGGCGACGAACTCGCGGTTCTTCTCCCGGAGCGAGTCGGTCGGGAAGATCAGACCGGTGGAGGCACTCGTGCTCTCCAGGGCGGACAACGCCGCCGACGGGAACTCGGTGTCCGCGAGGTAGTGCGGGATCAACAGGACGTAGCCGATCGCCCAGGCGCCCATCTCCTGGAGCCGGAATTCGACCAGGTGCAGCGCGTTCGCGGGCACCTGGGTGTGCGGACGCCAGACCGACATGCTCTCGATGAGATCGGTGCGGTTGCCGCTCACTGTCACGCCGATCGGCCGGGTGTGCGGCACAGGCATGGGAATGGCGTTCACCCAGGTCGTCGACGACACCGTGAACCGGCTGACCAGCTCGAGCACGGCGGCGGTGAACTGCTCCCAGCGGAAGTCGGGTTCGAAGCCGGCCAGGAGCAGGAACGGCTGACCGATCTCGTCGCGGGCCAGGTACAGCCGCAGCCGCGGCGGCCGGTAGTCGGTGAGGTGGTCCTGGTCGAAGTAGATGATCGGGCGGCGGGCCCGGTAGTCCAGGAGCAGATCGGCGTCGAACTCCGCGATGACCGTGTGCTCGAGGGTCGCGAGAAGGTACTCGGTGAATTGCGAGACGGCACCGCCTGCATCGGTGAAGCCGGTCAGGCCCGCGACAAGATGCAGCCCTTCGGGGACGCCGGCGGCGTCCGCAGTGAGCGTGTAGATTTCATCGGGATCGCGCATTCGTTAACTCTATTCGGGGTTTTTGCCCGGTGTCCGAGAAACCCGGCGCTCGGCATGGTGCCCAGAGCGAACACCGGGCCCCGTAGCATCGAGGCATGACCGTTCCCCGCATTTCAGTGTCCGCACAGCCCGCGATCGAATCAACCGCCGATGTCCTCGTCGTCGGCGCCGTCCAGGGCAAGGACGGTCCCACCCTGTTCGCCGACCCCTCCTTCGCTCCCCTCGCCGAGCAGTTCAAGGCCGTCGGCGTCTCGGGCGCCAAGGACCAGGTCGTGAGGTTCGCCCCCGTCGTGGGCAGCGCGCGCAGCATCGCGGTCGTCGGCCTCGGCGCCGTCATCACTCCAGAGTCGCTGCGGTACGCGGCCGGGTCCGCCGTCCGCCAGCTCACCGGCGCGGCCACCGTGGCGTTCGCCCTCCCGCTGGCGGATGCCGAGCAGGCCGCGGCGGTCCTGGAGGGGGCGGCCCTTGGCGGCTATTCCTTCACGACCTACCGCAAGGCCTCCCTGGCCGGCACCAGCCTCCCCACGGGCGACATCACCGTGCACACCGACCAGGCCGCGGCCGGCGCAGTCGACCGAGCGGACGTCGTCGCCGGGGCCGTGAGCCTCGTGAAGGACCTCGTCAACACTCCCCCGCTCGACCTCTACCCCGAATCCCTGACCGCCCTGGCCCAGGCCGCGGCCGAGGGGCTTCCCGTCACCCTGACGGTGTGGGACGAGGACCAGCTCGTCGCCGACGGCTTCGGCGGCATCGCCGGTGTCGGACAGGGCTCGACCCGCCCGCCCCGCCTGGTCAAGGTCAGCTACGCCCCGGCCGGCGCGGCCAAGCACCTGGCCCTCGTCGGCAAGGGCATCACCTTCGACACCGGCGGACTCTCGCTCAAGCCGCCGGCATCCATGGTGGGCATGAAGTACGACATGACCGGAGCGGCCACGGTCCTCGCCGTCACGCTCGCCGCCGCGCGCCTGAACCTGAACGTGCGCATCACGGCGTGGTTGTGCATCGCGGAGAACATGCCCTCCGGCTCGGCCATCCGCCCCAACGACGTGCTCAGCATCCGCGGCGGGCGCACGGTCGAGGTGCTCAACACCGACGCGGAGGGCCGCCTCGTCCTGGCCGACGGGCTCGTCGCGGCCGGAGAGGAAGAGCCGGATGCGATCATCGACGTCGCCACTCTGACGGGTGCCGCTGTCGTCGCCCTCGGCACGCGCTACTCCGCTGTGCTCGGCGATGACGACCTGGTGGCGCATGTCCTCGCTGCCAGCACGTCGGAGGGAGAGTTGGCCTGGCCGATGCCGATGCCCGAGGAACTGCGGGCCCTGCTGAACTCCGATGTCGCCGACATCGCCAACGCCAAGATCGGCAACACGGGCGGCGGCATGCTGCTGGCCGCCGTGTTCCTGCGGGAATTCATCGGCTCTGTGGGCGAGGGCGACAACGCCCGGACCATTCCCTGGGCGCACCTGGACATCGCCGGCAGCGCTCAGCTGGTCGGCGGCGGCCTCGGCTTCACGGCCCCCGGGCCCACCGGAGTCACCGTTCGAACCCTGTTGCGACTGGCCGAGGACTTTTCACGCCCGTAGTACAGTCGTATAGGCAGGAAAATCCTTGCCGTTCAACGCCTGTCCGCGCAGCATAATTGCGCTGGCAGGCCGTGAAAGTGTATGTGATGCACGAGGGAGTATCTGGGTGTCTGAACAGAATTTTGACCTTGTAGTTCTCGGTGGCGGCAGCGGCGGCTACGCGGCCGCCTTGCGCGCCGTCCAGCTCGGCCTGACCGTGGGCCTGATCGAGAAAGACAAGCTCGGCGGTACCTGCCTGCACGTCGGTTGCATCCCGACCAAGGCCCTGCTGCACTCCGCCGAGGTCGCCGACGTCAGCCGCGAGTCGGCCAAGTACGGCGTCACGACGTCGTTCGAAGGCATCGACATGGCGGCCGTCACGGCGTTCCGTGAGGGCATCGTCGCCAGCAAGTTCCGCGGACTGCAGGGCCTGATCAAGGCCCGCGGCATCACCGTCATCTCCGGAGAGGGCCGTCTGGTCTCCCCCACGACCGTCCAGGTCGGCGAGGACACCATCGTCGGCAAGAACGTGGTCCTGGCCACCGGTTCCTACTCCCGGTCGCTGCCCGGGCTTGCCATCGAAGGCCGCGTCATCACGAGCGAGCAGGCCCTCGAGCTCACCTACGTGCCCAAGAAGGTCGCCGTGCTCGGTGGCGGCGTCATCGGCGTCGAGTTCGCCAGCGTCTGGAAGTCCTTCGGCGCAGACGTGACCATCATCGAGGCGCTGCCGCACCTGGCCCCGAACGAAGAGGAATCCGTCTCCAAGCAGCTCGAGCGTGCCTTCCGCAAGCGCGGCATCGAGTTCTCCCTCGGCGTGCGGTTCCAGTCGGTCACCCAGGACGACTCCGGCGTCGTCGTCACCCTCGAGAACGGCACCACCATCGAGGCCGAGCTGCTGCTCGTCGCCGTCGGACGTGGCCCCTCGACCGCAGGGCTCGGCTTTGAAGAGGCCGGCATCACCATGGACCGCGGTTTCGTTCTCACCGACGAGCGCCTCGCCACCAACATCCCCGGCGTCTACGCCGTGGGCGACATCGTCCCCGGCCTCCAGCTCGCGCACCGCGGCTTCCAGCAGGGCATCTTCGTCGCCGAGGAGATCGCGGGCCTGTCCCCGATCGTCGTGGACGACCTGAACATCCCCAAGGTCACCTACTGCGACCCTGAGATCGCATCCGTCGGCTACACCGAGGCCAAGGCCGTCGCCAAGTTCGGCGCCGACAAGGTCTCCAGCTACGAGTACAGCCTGGGCGGCAACGGCAAGAGCTCGATCCTGGGCACCACCGGCTCGATCAAGGTCGTCCGCGAAGTCGATGGCCCCATTCTCGGCATCCACATGATCGGCGCCCGCGTCGGCGAGCTGATCGGTGAAGGCCAGCTGATCGTGAACTGGGAAGCGTACCCGGAGGACCTCGCGCCGCTGCTGCACGCCCACCCCACCCAGAACGAAGCGCTCGGCGAGGCCTTCCTGGCCCTGGCCGGCAAGCCGCTGCACGCCATGTAGCCCGCTTCGGGCACAGAGAACGTCACTAACATTGGTCAGACATTAATGGTTTCAAAGGAGACAAACGCATGAGCGAATCCGTCAACCTCCCGGCACTCGGTGAGAGTGTCACAGAGGGTACGGTCACCCGCTGGCTCAAGAACGTGGGAGACCGCGTCGAAGTCGACGAACCGCTGCTCGAGGTATCGACCGACAAGGTCGACACCGAGATCCCATCCCCGATCGCCGGCGTCATCGAAGCCATCCTGGTTCAGGAAGACGAGACCGTCGAGGTCGGAACCCCCCTCGTGACCATCGGCGACGGCTCGGCTCCGGCCGCGGCCCCCGAAGCGGCAGCACCCGAAGCGGCCGCACCGGCCGCACCGGCCGCAGCAGAGGCACCCGCCGCCCCCGTCGCAGCGGCTCCCGTTGCCGAGGTCCCGTCGACCGAGGCTCCCGCTCCCGCGGAGGCTCCGGCCGCTGTCGCCCCGCCGGCCCCCGCTGCCGTCGAGCCGCCGCCCGCGGCGCCGGCAGCACCCGCCGCTCCAGCCCCGGCAGCACCGGTGGCTGCAGCGCCCGCCGCACCCGCTCCGGCAGCCGCAGCACCCGCCGAGCCCTCTCGCGGCGCGCACGCCGGCACCAGCGGCTATGTCACGCCCATCGTGCGCAAGCTCGCCAACGAAGCCGGCGTGGACCTGTCCACCATCACCGGCACCGGTGTCGGCGGACGCATCCGCAAGCAGGACATCGAGAACGCCGCGGCACCGGCCCAGGCGGCTCCCGCCGAGTCGGCCGTCGCCGTCGAGGTTTCGCCGCTGCGCGGCACCACCCAGCCGATGTCGCGTCTCCGCAAGGTCGTCGCCGAACGAGCCGTTGCCTCGATGCAGCAGACCGCACAGCTCACGACCGTTGTCGAGGTGGACGTGACCCGGGTCGCGATGCTGCGCGACAAGGTCAAGGTCTCCTTCCACGAGAAGACCGGCAACAAGCTGTCCTTCCTGCCGTTCTTCGCCCTGGCCGCGGCCGAGGCCCTGAAGGCGAACCCGATCATCAACGCCACCGTTGACGGCACCTCGATCGTGTACCCGCCCCAGGAGAACATGAGCATCGCCGTGGACACCGAGCGTGGACTGCTGACGCCGGTCATCCGCGACGCCGGGGAACTCGATCTGGCCGGCTTCGCCGCCCAGATCGCGGACCTGGCCGCCCGCACCCGCGACAACAAGCTCAAGCCCGACGAACTGTCCGGTGGCACGTTCACGCTGACCAACACCGGTTCGCGCGGCGCGCTGTTCGACACCCCGGTGGTCTTCCTGCCGCAGAGCGCCATCCTCGGCACCGGCGTGGTCTACAAGAAGCCCATCGTCGTGACCGACAAGGGCCTGGACTCCATCGCGATCCGTTCGACGGTGTTCCTGGCGCTCTCCTACGACCACCGCATCATCGACGGAGCGGACGCCTCGCGCTTCCTCACCACGATGAAGGCACGTCTGGAAGCCGGAGCCTTCGAGGCGAACCTGGGCATCTAACACCCCACCCGAGCGGTTCGATTCACCAATCGAAGAGTTCGCGTAACCGCCAGCCGGCCTCGCCCTTGATCACCAGGGCCGAGGCCGGCTGTCTCGTTTCCCCGAGCTCGGAGCCGGCTGCATCCGCCACCGGCGTGAGGAGCACGAGCGCCGAATTCCCGGTTCGCTCCTGCACGCCGGCTGTGAACGGCACCGTCGCACCCCACGGTGACGCCCCGCCCGTCGGAGTCCCCGGCTGCCCCTGCCGGACCGAGTAGACGTCCGCGGCGCTGGCGACGGAACCGGCCTGGTCGACGGAATCAAGGCACAGCACAGACGCGTTCGCCAGGCACCGCTCCCGCAACGCCAGCAGCGTCAGTGTCGCCGCCGCCGGATCGTCCGCCAGCAGGGAGTCCGTCGGCACCGCCGCAGCATCGCCGTCGGTGGCTGTCGCATCGGCGGCTGCGTCTGAGGGGACGTCAGACTGGGCGTGAGACGGCAGGTCGCGCTGTCCGCCGCCGCCGGGCGCGGCGCCACCCTGGCCCAGCACGCCCAGTCCCCCCGCTCCGAGGACGACCGCCAGCCCCGCTCCGACCAGCACCGGTCGCCGCGCCCTGCGAAGCCTCACCCGCCCGGCGCCGAGTGCCGCGACGATCGCGGGCACAAACCGGTTGGGGAGGCCACGGGAGACAACGACGGCACTCGGCGTCCCTGCGGCGCTCGGCAAGGCCCCGCCGGTCAACTCCGCACCGGCCTCGGTACCCGTCTCGGCGCGCAGCCCGGCCCCCGCGCCGCGCACGGCGGCCGCGGGCGCCCAATCGAACAGCGCCGCCTCGAGCCCGGTCAGGTCCGGTGGAAGCGGGCGGGCGGTCGCCGCGGATTCGAACCGCGCCAGCACCGCGGCGGCCCCGCCGACATACGGATCCCGGGGATCGAGATGGTCCAGGAGCCGGCGGAGGAACCCGGCCAGCCGCAGCAGGTCGTCCCGACGCCGTGCCGCCCCGCCGCCGCCGGCCGGGAGGTCCTCCAGGGCGCCGAGCCCCAGCAGCACGGGGCGCCCGGAGGCGTCGAAACGAACACAGGCCGCACCGATGGCGGGATGGCTGAACCCCGCCGCGTGCAGCGCCCCCAGGGCCGCCGTGACCGTGGCCCCGATCGTCACTGCCTCGCCCGCCGTCAGCGCCCCGTGTTCGACGAGCGCATGCTGCAGCGTGGGCCCGGGCAGCCGCTCCAGCACGAGGCAGACCTGGCCGTCCGGCGTCGTCGCCACATCGAGGAGCCGGCACAGGTATCCGGCGGGGACCGTGAGCAGCGCCCGCACCTGCCTGTCAAGGCTCTTGCCGTCCAGGCCGGGGTGGAACACCTGCAGTGCCGCCGTCGGGGATTGCCCCCGGAGGCCTGCGACGGCACCGAGGTACACCGACGAACGGCTTCCGGTGCCGATCCGGCGCACCAGGCGGTACCCCGCGACGGTTCCGCCTGCCGCGGCTGTGTTCGCTTCGTCCATCGTGTCACCCTGCCTGCCGGTCTCCCGGTCAGGAGGCTGCGGGGCGAGTCGGGGGGAATCCCGTCGGACTTCCCCGCTGGGGAGGAGCGGCCCCTAGACTGGCCGCATGCTCGACTTTGTCGTCGCGGGGCTAAGCGCCAACTCCGTGCCGTATTTCGAGGGCCTTGAGCTCCAGCGCGCCGTCCATCGCACGGTGGTGTCCGGTCACCGACCGAACACCGTCCTGCTTCTCGAACATCCCGCCGTGTACACGGCCGGTAAACGCACCCAGCCGGAGGACCGTCCCACCGACGGCACCCCGGTCGTGGACGTCGACCGCGGCGGCCGGATCACCTGGCACGGCCCCGGGCAGCTGGTCGGCTATCCGATCCTGCGCCTGGCCGAACCCATCGACGTGGTCGGCTATGTGCGACTCCTCGAAGCCATCCTCATCGACGCCCTCGCCGAGTTCGGCATCACTGGCAGACGGGTGGACGGCCGAAGCGGCGTCTGGGTCGGACCCGTCGGGGCCGAGGACAAGATCGCCGCCATCGGCATCCGTGTCGCCGACGGAGTCACCATGCACGGCTTCGCCCTGAACTGCGACAACTCCCTGGAGCCGTACGACCGCATCGTCGCCTGCGGCATCACGGACGCCGGCGTCACCACCATGACCCGGGTGCTCGGCCGGGTCGTGAGCACCGAGGATGCCGTGGCGTCCGTCACCGCCGCCTTCCGCAGCCACCTGGCGGTGCCCGCATGAACGCCGCGCCCGACGGCCGCCGGATGCTGCGCCTGGAGGTCCGCAACGCCGAGACACCCATCGAAAAGAAGCCCTCCTGGATCAAGACCCGAGCCCGGATGGGCCCCGAGTACCGTCAACTGCAGAACCTGGTGACGAGCGAAAACCTGCATACCGTCTGTCAGGAAGCCGCCTGCCCGAACATCTACGAATGTTGGGAGGACCGCGAGGCGACCTTCCTCATCGGCGGGTCGCAGTGCACCCGGCGCTGCGACTTCTGCCAGATCGACACGGGCAAACCCGCCGACTACGACACCGACGAGCCCCGCCGGGTTGCCGAGTCCGTGCGGGCCATGGACCTCCGCTATGCCACCGTCACGGGGGTGGCCCGTGACGACCTGCCCGACGAGGGCGCCTGGCTCTACGCCGAGACGATCCGGCAGATCCACGAACACTGCCCCGGCACCGGCGTGGAAATCCTGGTACCCGACTTCTCGGGAAACCGCGACCATCTCGCCGAGGTGTTCTCCGCCCGCCCCGAGGTTTTCGCGCACAATGTCGAAACCGTCCCCCGGATCTTCAAGCGCATCCGCCCCGCCTTCCGCTACGACCGGTCCCTCGACGTGCTCAGCCAGGGGCGTGCCGCCGGCCTGATCACCAAGTCGAACCTGATCCTGGGCATGGGCGAGGACCGCGCCGAGGTGTCAGAGGCGCTGCGTGACCTGCACCAGGCAGGCACCGACATCCTGACCCTCACCCAGTACCTGCGGCCCAGCCCACGGCACCTGCCTGTGGCGAGGTGGGTGCGGCCGGAGGAGTTCGTCGAACTCAAGGAAGAAGCCGAGGAGATCGGCTTCCTCGGGGTCCTCTCCGGACCCCTCGTGCGGTCGTCGTATCGGGCCGGGCGCCTCTGGGCCCAGTCCATGGCGGCGACGGGGCGCCCCGTTCCCGCGAGCCTGCAGCACCTCGCCGACGCCACCCGGGGGTTCAGCCAGGCCGTTTGACCCTAAATCCGTCACGCGGTTATCGACCGACTGGGTAGTCTTAGAACCATGGCACGCAGCAAGGACAAGAGTCCCCGCACCCCCAAAGAACCTGGCCGCTTGAAGCAAATGTGGCAGGTCTTCCAGATGACCAGGCGCTACGACTCGAACATCGTTCTGTTCATGATCCTTGGCTTCCTGATCCCGGTCGCGGTGGGCCTGATCCTGGCCCTCCTGCTGACCCCGGACAGCGGCTTCACCATCGCCCTCTGGATCATCGCCGGAGTGCTCGGTGGTGTGCTCGCAATGCTCATCATCCTGGGGCGACGGGCCGAGAAGGCCGCATACTCGCAGATCGAGGGCCAGCCCGGAGCCGTGGGCGCCGTGCTGCGTTCCTCGCTCAAGCGCGGTTGGGTCGGCAGTGAGATGCCCGTCGCCGTCAACGGCAAGACCCAGGATGCCGTGTACCGCGCCGTCGGCCGTGGCGGCGTCGTCCTCATCAGCGAGGGCCCCCGCACCCGCACAGCGCGAATGGTGGACGAAGAACGTCGCTCCGTGGCCAAGGTGGGCGGCAACGTCGCTGTCACGGTCATCTCGGTCGGACCCGACTCGGACGCCGTGCCGCTGCACAAGCTCGCGCGACGTCTGACCAAGATCAAGCCGTCCCTGACCAAGGCCGAGGTTCTCGCGGTGAACAACCGCCTCAACTCCATCGCCAAGAAGCTCCCCATCCCCAAGGGCGTCGACCCGACCAAGGCCCGCCCACAGCGCGGCAACTAGCCGGCGCATCCGCGTACCCGAACGGGACACAACACAGCAGGGCACGGGGTCGACCCCGTGCCCTGCTGCCGTTTCCTGAGCCGTCGGCTACCGGCGGATCAGCACCGTGCCGGCAATCTTGTCGTGGAAGCCGCGCTGATCCGAGTCCCAGACCAACGCGGGAACGGCCACGCCGAGCAGCGCGGACCGCACGACGGGCCGCCACAGGCCCACCGGTCCGCCGCTGAGGCTGATCAGGCGGAGGCCGACCAGCAGGTGGCCGATGCTGGCTCCGAGCGTCGCGAGCAGTACCGCCTGCAGCAGCACGAAGACGCCCAGCACGACGAACCCGTCGTAGTCCAGAAGGGTGTAGCCCCAGATCAGGCACGCCAGGCCCACCGCGATCGCCCAGTCGATGACCAGGGCCACAATGCGGCGCCCGACCCGGCCCACCGAGTGGGGGCCGCTCCGGGGCAGACCCAGCCGCTCCCCCGGCCAGGTGCTGGGCGGAAGCTGCCCGAATGTCGTGGGTCGTGGAGGTGTCGCGTTCACCCGCCCAGTTTACCCAGCGACCTCCCCTGTAACATTGCGGAAACATAAGCGTCATTCTTAAGTAACCCGTCCGTAATAGTGTCGGGGAAGCCGCAGTGTGCGACATTGATAGTCACCCACGCCTACGTCGTTTGGAGTAAAACCGCATGTTCCGCGATTCGTCCGAAGTGCTCGCTTTCATCAAGGACACCGATGTCAAGTTCCTTGACCTCCGCTTTACCGACCTGCCGGGTGTGCAGCAGCACTTCAACATCCCCGCGTCGACCGTTGACGAGGACTTCTTCACCGTCGGCCAGATGTTCGACGGCTCGTCGATCCGCGGTTTCGCGTCGATCCACGAATCTGACATGCAGCTGATCCCCGACGTGACGAGCGCCTTCGTCGACCCGTTCCGCGCCGAGCGCACGCTCATCATGCTGTTCGACATCTACAACCCGCGCAACGGCGAGATCTACTCCAAGGACCCGCGCCAGGTGGCCAAGAAGGCCGAGAAGTACCTCGCGTCCACCGGCATCGGCGACACGGCGTACTTCGGCTCCGAGGCCGAGTTCTACATCTTCGACGACGTGCGCTACGAGGTCAACCAGCACACCAGCTTCTACTCGGTCGACTCCGGTGAGGGCGCCTGGAACTCCGGCCGCAAGGAAGAGGGCGGGAACCTCGCCAACAAGACCCCCTACAAGGGCGGCTACTTCCCGGTCAGCCCGGTCGACCAGCACGCCGACATGCGCGACGACATCTGCCTGAAGCTCATCGACGCGGGCCTGGTGCTCGAGCGCAGCCACCACGAGGTCGGCACCGGCGGCCAGGGTGAGATCAACTACAAGTTCGACACCATGGTGCACGCGGCCGACGACCTGCTGAAGTTCAAGTACATCGTCAAGAACACGGCGCACGAGTGGGGCAAGACCGCCACGTTCATGCCCAAGCCGCTCTTCGGCGACAACGGCTCCGGCATGCACACCCACCAGTCCCTGTGGTCAGAGGGCAAGCCGCTGTTCTACGACGAGGCCGGCTACGGCGGACTCTCCGACGTCGCTCGCTGGTACATCGGCGGCCTGCTCAAGCACGCCCCCGCCGTGCTCGCCTTCACGAACCCGACGGTCAACTCCTACCACCGCCTGGTGCCGGGCTTCGAAGCACCGGTCAACCTGGTCTACTCGGCCGGCAACCGCTCAGCCTCGATCCGCATCCCGATCACCGGCACCAACCCCAAGGCCAAGCGACTCGAGTTCCGCGCGCCCGATGCCTCAGGCAACCCGTACCTCGCCTTCGCCGCCCAGCTGATGGCCGGCCTTGACGGCATCAAGAACCGCATCGAACCGCACGAGCCGGTGGACAAGGACCTCTACGAGCTGCCGCCCGAAGAGGCCAAGAACATCCCCCAGGTTCCCGCTTCGCTCGAAGAGGCCCTGCAGGCGCTGGAGGCCGACCACGACTTCCTGCTCGCGGGCAACGTCTTCACCCCTGAGCTCATCGAGACCTGGATCGACTACAAGCGCGAGAAGGAGATCAAGCCCCTCGCGCAGCGTCCGCACCCGTTCGAATTCGAACTGTACTACGGCGTCTAAGCAGCACCATTCACTGAGCCGAAGGGCCGCGACCGTGAGGTCGCGGCCCTTCGGTCGTTAACCCGAGAAGGCCCCTGGGCGCTCCACCGGGCCGTAGAAACGGCGCTCGAACACTGCTCGGGCGCGGCGGGTGACCGACAGGTAGTCTTCCTCGAGCTGGTTGGCCGAGCCGGGCGGGTACTCCATCATGCGGGCAACGCCGTCCAGCTGCATCCGGTCGCTCGGGAGCACGTCAGCGGTCTTGTTGGTCCACAGGGTGATGGCCGAACGGCACCGGGACGCGAAAAGCCAGGCGGCGCGGAGCGTGGCGGCCTCCGGCGCCGTCACCAGGGAGTGCCGAGTGGCTTCCTCAAGGGCCCCGAGGGTGGAAGTCGTGCGGAGTGCCGGCAGCGCGGCGGCATGCTGGAGCTGCAGGAGCTGCACGAACCATTCCACGTCGCTGAGCGAACCACGCCCCAGCTTGAGGTGGCGGTTGGGGTCGGCGCCCTGGGGCAGGCGTTCGTTCTCCACCCGCGCCTTGATGCGCTTGATCTCGCGCACGTCCTGCTCGGAGATGGCCTCGGGGTACCGCACGGTGTCCATGACGGCGTGGAAGCTCTCCACGAGCGCAGGTTCCCCGGCGATGCCGCGGGCGCGCAGCAGGGCCTGCGCCTCCCAGGTGAGCGACCAACGGCGGTAGTACGCCTGGTACGAATCGATCGACCGCGCCACGGCCCCGTTCTTGCCCTCAGGGCGCAGACCGATGTCGAGGTCCAGCGGCAGCCGGTTGTCGTCGGTGAGCCTGTTCAGTTCGCGCACGATGAACGTCGCCCGGTCGTGCGCCGCGCCTTGCTCGAGCGCACCCGGCCGGAAGACGAACATGACGTCGGCGTCGGACCCGAACCCCAGCTCCGCTCCCCCGAACCGGCCCATCGCGATGACTGCGAACTCGATGCCGTCCGGCGCCAGCGGACCGTCGTCGCCGGTGAGCCCGGTGCCGCGGATGGCGCCCAGCACACCCTGGATGATCACCGTGGTCACATCGGTCAGGCCCGCCGCCAACTCGTCGATGCTGATCCGGCCGAGGATCGCCGACAGGGCCAGGCGCAACATCTCGCGGCGCCGACTGGTGCGCAGCACCGACGCGGCAGCGTCGGGGCTGCCGTGCCGGGCCAGGACCGCCCGTGCCTCGTCCTGCAGCACCCCGAGGGATCGTGGGCGCAGCTCGTCGTCGTGCTCCAGCCAGGCGACGGCCTCTGGGATGGTCTCGAAAAGCTCCCCGACGAACCGGGAGGCGGACAGCACCCGGGTCAGACGCTCGGCGGCACCGGACGAGTCACGCAGCATGCGCAGGAACCAATAGGTGGAGCCCAGGCTGTCGCTCAGGCGGCGGAACGCGAGCAGACCGTAGTCCGGGTCGGCGCCGTCGGAGAGCCACTGGAGCAGCACCGGCAGCAGGTGCTGCTGGATCGTCGCCCGCCGGGACACCCCGCTCGTGAGCGCGGCGATATGGGCCAGGGCACCCGCGGTGTTGCGGAAACCGATGGCAGCCAGTCGTGCCTCAGCCTGGGCGCTCGTGAGATTGAGCCCCTCGGCGGGCAACGCCGCCACGGCCGACAGCAACGGGCGGTAGAACAGGCGTTCGTGCAGACCCCGCACGCGATGCTTGGTCGCCTCCCACCGGGAACTCAGCCCGGCCGCGCTGGTCGCCAGTCCGGTGGCGCGGGCGAGCACCCGCAGACCGGACTCGTCCCGGGGTAGCAGGTGCGTGCGGCGCAGGCGATCCAACTGCAGGCGGTGTTCCATGAGCCGGAGCATCCGGTAGTCCTGGGCGAACTCGGCCGCCTCCGCTCGGCCGACGTAGCCGGACTCGGCCAGCGCGGCCAGCGCCGGCAGCGTGCCGGGCTGGCGCACGTCAGGGTCGGCCTGGCCGTGCACGAGCTGCAGCAACTGCACCGTGAACTCGATGTCGCGCAGGCCGCCGGGCCCGAGCTTGAGCTGCACGGCGACCTCGTCGGCGGGGATGTTGCTGGTCACGCGTTCGCGCATCCGCTGCACCGACTCGACGAAGTTCTCCCGGCTCGCACTGGTCCACACCTTCGGCGCGACGGCTGCGACATAGCGGGAACCGAGGTCGAGGTCGCCGGCCAGCGGCCGGGCCTTGAGCAGCGCCTGAAACTCCCAGCTCTTGGCCCACCTGTCGTAGTAGACGATGTGGGACTCGAGGGTGCGCACCAACGCCCCCGACTTGCCTTCCGGCCGCAGGTTGGGGTCCACCTCCCACAGCTCGGGTTCCACGGTGGGCTGGTTGAGCCCGCGCATCATCAGGATCGCCAGCCGGGTGGCGATGTCCACGGCACGGCCGGTATCGAGACCGGCGTCCTCGTCTCCTTCGGCGACGAAGATGACGTCGACGTCGCTGACGTAGTTGAGCTCCCCCGCACCTGCCTTACCCATGCCGATCACCGCGAGCTTGGTCAGCCGCACCTGCTCGAGGGGGAACACGCCGGGAGCGGCGACGGCGCCGCCGGCCATCCCCCTGGCGACGGCCAGGGAGGCCTCCAACGCCGCGGCGGCCAGGTGGGACAGGTGCCGGGCGATCCTGTCGAGGCCGGCAACGGGATCGGCCTGTTCGAGGTCGAACGCGGCCAGTTCGGCGAGCCGGCGGCGGTACCGCACCCGTAGCGCGACCCAGCCGGCGTCGTCGAGCAGCGCTGCGACTCCGTCCGTGGCCTGCACAGAGTCGAGCAGGTCGCGAGTGAGCTCGGCCAGCCCGGGCAGCGCCGTGCTCTTCTCGTGCAGTACCACGAGTTCGTCGGGATGCCGCAGGAAGAAGTCGGTCAACCCCGTCGACGCACCCGCAACGAGCACCAGGCGTTGAACGGCTCCCGGATGCCGCCGGAGCACGGCGAACTCGGCCGGAGACTGCCGGACGAACGAGAGCACCGCGAATAGCGCCGCGTCGGGATTCGCCGCCCGGCTGAGCAGCGGGAAGAGGTCGGACGGGTCAGGTCCGCCTCGCTCGCTGACCTCGTCGAGGCGTGCGCGGGCCTCGCCGAGATCGGCGAAGCCCACCCGAGCGAGGTCTGTCAGGGTCAGCTGTTCTCTCGCCATGTCGTGCGCCTGTCTGGGTCTGCCGGTGTGGGACTGCCCCTAGAGCATCTCGAGGTTCTTGTTCAGCTCGAAGGGGGTGACCTGCGACCGGTACTCACGCCATTCCTGGCGCTTGTTCAGCAGCACGTAGTTGAAGACGTGCTCACCGAGCGTCTCGGCCACCAGTTCGGATTCCTCCATGTACTGGATGGCGTGATCAAGGCTGGCGGGGAGCTGGTGGTAGCCCAAGGCGCGGCGTTCGGTGTCGCTGAGACCCCACACGTTGTCCTCTGCCTCCGGCGGCAGCTCGTAGCCCTCTTCGATGCCCTTGAGACCGGCGGCCAGCATCAACGAGTATGCCAAGTACGGGTTCGCCGCGGAGTCGATCGCGCGGTACTCGATGCGCGAGCTCTGGCCCTTGTTGGGCTTGTACAGCGGAACCCGGATCAGGGCCGACCGGTTGTTGTGGCCCCAGCAGACGAAGCTGGGCGCCTCGTCGCCGCCCCACAGCCGCTTGTACGAGTTCACGAACTGGTTGGTCACCGCCGTGATCTCAGGCGCGTGGCGCAGCAGTCCGGCGATGAACTGGCGGCCCGTGGTGGACAGCTGGTACTGGGCGCCGGCCTCGTAGAAGGCGTTGGTGTCCCCCTCGAAGAGCGAGAGGTGGGTGTGCATACCCGAGCCAGGCTGGTCGGAGAGCGGCTTGGGCATGAAGGTCGCATAGACGCCCTGCTCGATGGCCACTTCCTTGATCACGGTGCGGAACGTCATGATGTTGTCCGCCGTGGTCAGGGCATCCGCGTAGCGCAGGTCGATCTCGTTCTGGCCGGGGCCGGCCTCGTGGTGGCTGAACTCCACCGAGATACCGAGGTCTTCGAGCATCCGCACCGACCGGCGGCGGAAGTCGTGCGCGGTGCCGCCGGGGACGTTGTCGAAGTAGCCGGCTGAGTCGACCGGGACGGGACCGTTCTTGCCGAACTTCGAAGACTTGAGCAGGTAGAACTCGATCTCCGGGTGCGTGTAGAAGGTGAACCCGCGTTCCGCTGCCTTCGCCAGGGTGCGCTTGAGAACGTTCCGGGGGTCGGCGACGGCGGGCTGGCCGTCCGGCGTGGTGATGTCGCAGAACATCCGCGCGGTGGGGTCCACCTCGCCGCGCCAGGGCAGGATCTGGAACGTCGTGGGGTCCGGGTGGGCCAGCACGTCGGCTTCGAACGAGCGCGTGAGGCCCTCGATCGCGGAGCCGTCGAAGCCGAGTCCCTCGGCGAACGCCCCCTCGACCTCGGCCGGTGCGATGGCGACCGACTTCAGGGTGCCGACCACGTCGGTGAACCATAGTCGAATGAACTTGATGCCCCGTTCCTCGATGGTCCGAAGAACGAAGTCGCGCTGCTTGTCCATCCACGCCCTTTCTTGTTGCTCCTAGGCTACCGGCTGCCGCCCGTCCGCGCGCGAAAACCGGCTGATCGCGCACGAATCAGACGGGCCCATCCGGATGAAGGATCGGGATGGTGAAACGGGCGCTGAGTACACTGGGCACATGCCTGAGCCAGTCACACCGGACGCCGCCAATGCCGTCGAGGTGCAGAATCCGTATGTCAGTGTTCCCTCCGGACCCAAGCGGGTGCGCACCAGGCATTTCCAGAACGCGAAACAGCAGGGCATCCCGATCACGGGTTTGACCAGCTACGACATGCTGACCGCCCAGATTTTCGACCAGGCCGGGATCGACTTCCTGCTCGTGGGCGATTCGGCCGGCAACAACGTCTTCGGCTACGAGACCACTCTCCCGGTCACGGTGGACGAGCTCATCCCCCTCACGCGCGCTGTCGCCCGCGCCGTCAGCCGCGCCCTCGTCGTGGCGGACATGCCGTTCGGCACCTACGAGACCGGCCCCTCCGAGGCCCTGCACACGGCCGTGCGGTTCATGAAGGAGGCGCAGGCCCACGCGGTCAAACTCGAGGGCGGGGTGCGCAGCCGCAAGCAGATCTCCCGGATCGTCTCGGCCGGTATCCCCGTGATGGCCCACATCGGTTTCACCCCGCAGAGCGAGCATGGTCTGGGCGGCCACATCATCCAGGGCCGCGGCGCCGCCGCCGACCAGCTCCTGGCCGACGCCCTCGCGGTGCAGGAGGCTGGCGCGTTCGCCGTTGTCCTGGAGATGGTGCCGTCCACGGTCGCGGCTCTGGTCACCGAGAAACTCGAGATCCCCACCATCGGTGTCGGAGCCGGCCCGGATGTGGATGGCCAGCTCATGGTCTGGACCGACTTCGCGGGGATGACCGGCGGCCGGGTGCCCCGCTTCGTGCGCCAGTACGCCAATATGCGTTCCGCGCTCACGGATGCCGTGCACGCCTTCAAGGCGGACGTCGACTCCGGCGCTTACCCCGGCGCAGAGCACAGCTACGAGTAGCGCCCGCGCAGGAGCTGCTGGCGGCGGGCTACCTGTCGTCGGCCGCGTCGTCCTCGGCCCACTTCGCGCTGTTCGCGCGCAGTTTGTCCAGGGCGTGCGTCGCCTCGTCGAATGTCGCGAACGGACCCACGCGGTCCACCGACGGTGACAGCAGACCCTTCTCGACGGCTCCCGTGCGCATGTTGTACCAGAACTGGTGCTCAGTATCTTCGGCCATAAGCTTGATCCTATGCCTAAGGATTCCATCGGTCACCTCATTCCCGGAGCCGTGTCCAGCCACCGCTCCGTTCCCTCCCAGATCCCCCGTCCGGAGTACGTCGGACGGACCGCACCGGCCCGGTTCACCGGCTCCGACGTGTACTCCCCCGAACGCATCGCACTGATCCGCGAGTCGGGCCGGATCGCCGCGGAGGCCATCCAGGAGGTCGGCCGCGCCGTGCGGCCCGGCGTCACCACGGAGGAACTGGACCGGATCGGCCACGAGTACGTGATCGGGCAGGGTGCCTATCCCTCCACGCTGGGTTACCGGGGCTACCCGAAATCGCTCTGCTCGTCCGTGAACGAGGTCATCTGCCACGGCATACCCGACGACACCGTGCTGGAGAACGGCGACATCGTGAACATCGACATCACCGCGTTCAAGAACGGCGTGCACGGTGACTCCAACGTCACCTTCATCGTCGGGGAGGCCTCCGAGGAGGTCACCCTGCTCGTGGACCGCACCAGGGAAGCCCTGGCCCGCGGGATCAAGGCCGTCGCCCCCGGGCGTCAGGTCAACGTGATCGGCCGCACCATCGAGTCCTACGCCAAGCGGTTCGGCTACGGTGTGGTGCGGGACTTCACCGGCCACGGCGTGGGTGAGGCGTTCCACTCCGGCCTGATCATCCCGCACTACGACTCAGCGCCGCAGTACGACACCGTCATGGAGGTCGGCATGGTCTTCACGATCGAACCCATGCTCACCCTGGGTACGAGCGAGTGGGACATGTGGGCGGATGACTGGACCGTGTTGACGAAGGACCGCAGCATCACCGCGCAGTTCGAACACACCCTCGTGGTCACCGAACGCGGCGCCGAAATCCTGACCCTCCCGTAGCCGGCTGCCGAAGCCGCCGCGCGTAGCCGGTAGATTGTCTCCATGAGTTCATCCACTGCCATCGGCATCGATATCGGCGGAACCGGCATCAAGGGGGCCGTGGTCGACCTGTCCACCGGCGCCCTGCTCTCCCCCCGCATCAAACTGCCCACCCCCAAGGGCGGCCGCCCGCAGGACATCGTCGAGACCACGCGGCAGCTGCTCGCCACGGTCTCCAGCGGCACCAGCGACCTTCCGATCGGCGTCTGCTTCCCGGCCGTCGTCAAGCACGGGCACACCATGTCCGCCGCGAATGTGTCAGACAAATGGATCGGCCTGGCCGCGGAGAAGCTCTTCGAGAAGGGTCTGGGCGTTCCCATCCACTTCGTCAACGACGCCGACGCGGCCGGCTACGCCGAGTCGCAGTTCGGCGCCGCCCGCGATGTGGACGGTGTGGTCCTCCTGACCACACTGGGCACGGGCATCGGCACCGCGCTGATCAACGACGGTGAACTGGTTCCCAACACCGAGCTCGGGCACCTCGAGATCGACGGCGTGGACTACGAGACCCGCGCGGCATTCTCGGCCAAAGAACGCGACAACCTCAGCTGGGAGAAGTGGGCGTCCCGGCTGCAGAAGTACTACAGCCGGTTGGAGGCGCTGTTCACCCCCGACCTGTTCATCGTCGGCGGCGGCGTGTCGAAGCACCACGAGGACTTCCTGCCGTTGCTGCACCTGAACACGCGCATCATTCCGGCCGTGCACCGCAACAACGCGGGCATCCTCGGCGCGGCGGCCCTGGCCGTGAAGCACGCCCCGGTCACGGCCTGATCCGCGCCGGCGATCTAAGCCGCCTCTGCCCCGGTCGACTGGGTGCTCTGGCGATCCCGGCGGGCGCGCCACCACTGCCGAACCCGATGAGCCATGCGCCGCACCGACACCGTGATCCGGTGCGCGGCGGGGAACTCGGTGCCCAGCACCGCCACCCCGACGAACACGATGAGCCAGCCAGGGCCGGGCAGCGGCACCAGGATCAGGCCGAGCACGATCACCGTCAGGCCCGCCGCCCCCACCAGGATCCGGTACGGGGTGCGCAGCCTCGGGTGCCGGTGGATCCAGGCGCGAGTGCGGGTCAGTCGCCGACGGAACGTCGAGCCCTGGCCGTCAGTGCCCGGCAGGCGGTCCGGTCGCGTGGCGGGGTGCGTACCGGGCAGGTATGACGAGGTGGTGGCCATGGGCCCAGCGTAGGAGGACTGCCGGACCTCCGCCACCCCCGCCCGGGTGATCACGCGGGACTCACAGGTTGGGGGGAATGGGCCGGCTGGTACGCCGGGTTCTGTCCCAGCTTGCGCTCTGGACGGCCATCTATCTCGGGACTACGTTGCCGCAGCCCTCTAGCGGTCTACCCGGGAACTCGGCGAGCAGCCTTGACGTTCCCTGTGTGACCTTGCTCCGGACGAGGTTTACCGAGCCAGCCAGGTCACCCTGGCCGCTGGTGGTCTCTTACACCACCGTTTCACCCTTACCCCGGGCCGAGGCCCAAGGCGGTCTATTTTCTGTGGCACTGTCTCGCGGGTTGCCCCGGGTGGGTGTTACCCACCGTCCTGCTCTGTGGAGCCCGGACGTTCCTCGGCATCACGGACTCTGAAGAGCCCGGATGACGCGACCGTCTTGCCGACCCATTCCGTCGTCGAGCCTACAGGCCCCCGGAGCCGGCCCGGTACCGGACCGGCTCCGACCCGGGCCCGGCCGGGTCGATCAGATGCCTGATTCCTCCGTACGGACCAGGATGGCACCGCAGTCCGGGCAGAAGACGATGTCGTCGGCCGGAGCGGCCCGTACGTCTTCGAGGTCGTTGCCGGTGAGCGTCATGGTGCAGCCGCTGCAGGTGCGGGCCCGCAGCAGCGACGCGGCATTGCCGCGGCCGGCCACGCGGCGCTTCTCGTAAAGCGCGGCGAGGTCGGCGCCGATGGCCGAGACGATGGCCTCACGGTCGCGGGCCAGCTCACCGAGCTGACGGTTCAGGTCCACGAGGAGCACGTCGCGGTCCGCCTCGATCTCGGCCACCCGGGTCGCCACGGCCGCGCGTTCGGCCTCGGTCTCTGCGACGGCGGCTTCCTTCTCCTCGAGCCGTTCCATCACCGCGAGTTCGATCTCCTCGAGGGCCGACAGGCGGGCGGTCAGCGCGGCGAGCTCGGTCTCCAGGGCCTGCACGTCCTTGATCGAGGAGGTGTGCTGGGCACGGTCGGTGTCCCGCGCGATGCGCTTCTCCACGACCTCCACGTCGGACTCGATCCGGCGCAACTCGATCCGGGCGTCCTCGACCTCGCCGGTGCGGCCCGTGAGGACCGTCTTGGACGCATCGAGGGTGCGCGCGAGCGCCGCGAGCTCGGCGTGCTGGGGAAGCGCCTTGGCCTGGTGTTCGACCTGCTGCAGACGGATATCGAGGGCCTGGAGCCGCAGGAGCTCTTTCTGCTCTGGGGGGGATGCCTTCACAATGTCCTGACCTTCATGATTATGGAGTTTGAAATGAGCGGGGGGTGAGCGGGGCTCACTGGGTGACGGCGAAGTCCCACGGGTCGGTGCGCAGTTCGCTGACCGTGACCCGGATGCCGGGCAGCGCCTGCCGGAGCGCGGCGGCCGCGACGTCCAACCACAGCCACTCGCTGGCCCAGTGTGACACGTCGATGAGGGCCGGGCCAACCCCGGCGAGCACGGACTGTTCCCGGGACTCGGACGCCGGGTGGTGGCGCAGGTCGGAGGTGATGAAGGCATCCGCTTCGCGCACCATTGGTTCGCGCAGCAGCGAGTCTCCGGCCCCGCCGCAGAGGGCGATGGTCGAGACGACGTCTCCGTAGCCGCCCGCGACGCGCACGCCGGATGCCGTCGGCGGGATCAGGTCGGCCAGTCGCCGGGCGAGGTTCCCCAGCGTGGTCGGTTCGGGAAGCCGTCCGACCCGGCCGATGCCGGTGCCGGGGGCATCGCCCGCGGTGATCGGGCGCACGTCGACGAGGCCCAGTCGCTGGGCGAACACATCAGACACCCCGTCGGCGACGACGTCGGCGTTGGTGTGCGCGGCCAGGAGGGCGCAGTCGGCCCGGATGAGCCTGGCCAGTAGGGCGCCCTTGTAGCCGTCTTCGGCCACGGTCGTCACACCGCGCAGCAGCAGCGGGTGGTGCGCCAGCAGCAGGTCGGCGCCGGACTCGACGGCCTCGGCGACGGTGTCCGCCACGGCGTCGACGGCCAGCAGGATGGAGTCCACCCGGTGCGCGGGGTCGCCGCTGATCAGGCCCGGCGCGTCCCAGTCCTCGGCCCCGGAGAGCGGCCACAGGTCATGGGAGACCCGGGCTACTTCAGCAAGCGAGAATGACACCCCATCAGCCTACTTGTCGGCGGGCGCGCACGGGGACGCCGACCGGCCGGTCACCAGCCGAGGGTCCCTGGGGCGCCCTTGAACGGACCCACGATCCGGTCGGTGATCCAGCCGCCGTAGAAGTCGCCGGGCTGGGCCCGCACGGTCTCCCCGTCCACGGTGCACTCCTCCAGGCGTCCGGGGTACACGGCCACCCGGCCGGCCAGGACCTCGAATCCGGCCAGCGGCGCCGGGTAGTACCAGGCAACGGCGTCGGCGTGGGCGTCGCCGACGACGACGCTGAGGTAGGACGCCAGTCCCTTGTACTCGCACACACTGTGCCCGTTCACGGGCACCAGCACTCCGGGAGCGAAAGCGGTCCGCGGCAGGTAGTAGGTGGGCGGATGGCTGGTCTCCAGCACCCGGACGCTGTCGCGTGTGTCGGCGATCACCCGGCCGTTGAACCGGAGGACGACGTGCTCGGACGTGGGCTCCGCCCGTGGCGGCCGCGGGTAGTCCCACACGGATTCCTGGCCGGGGCCGGGAATCTCACGATTCCGGTGAGTCCTGTCCATGGGACTACCGCGGGCGCAGACCGGCGCCGTACACGGCCGCCTGGGTGCGCCGGGCCATGCCGAGCTTGGCGAGCAGACCGGACACGTAGTTCTTGACGGTCTTCTCGGCCAGGTCGAGCTGGTCGCCGATCTGCCGGTTCGTCAGTCCCTCTGCGATGAGCTCGAGGACCTGGCGCTCCCGGGTGGTCAGGTTGGACGCCGGTGAGTCGGCGGCGGTACCGGTGAGTTCGGTCACGACCTTGCGGGTCACGGCCTTCTGCACGAGCGATTCGCCGCGGGCGACCCGCCGGATGGATTCGACGAGGTGCTGGCCGCGGATGTCCTTGAGGACGTAGCCGGCGGCACCGGCCAGGACCGCGGAGTAGCTGGCTTCGTCGTCGTCGTAGGCGGTGAGCATGAGGCACTGCACACCGGGGTTCGCCGAGCGGATGGTGCGGCACACGTCGATCCCGCTGCCGTCGGGCAGACGGACGTCGAGCACCGCCACGTCGGGCACAGTGGCCGCGACCCTGGCCACGGCCTGCCGAGCCGTCGAGGCCTCGCCGACCACCTCGAGGTCGGGTTCGGCGTTGATCATGTCCGCGATTCCGCGGCGCACGACCTCGTGGTCATCCACCAGGAAGACTCGGATCATGACGGTTCCTTTCGTACGGGTTCGGGTTCGATGCCGGCTGTCCAGCGTAGTCGGCTGCCGCCCCTTGCCCGGTTCTCGAGCACGACGTCACCGCCCCACTGTTCGGCGCGCACCGCCAGGTTGGCCAGGCCGCTGCGCCGGTCGGATTCCGTGACGCCCACTCCATTGTCGACAACCTCGATGACGACGAGGTCGTCGCCCACGCTGAGGTTGACGACGGTCTCGGTGGCCTCGGCGTGGCGGACCACGTTCATCAGACCCTCGCGGATGACCGCGGCGATGTCGTCGGACATCGCCGGTGGGGTGAGCAGGTCGATCGGACCGGTGAAGACCAGTCGCGGCGTCTGGGGGAAGAGGGACGCCAGCTCGCTGAGCAGATCGATGACACGGTGCCGGATGGAACCGCGGTCCCGGCTGGTCTGCGCGGTCAGGGCGAAGATCGCGGTTCGGATCTCGACGATGGCCACGTCGAGGGCGACGACCTCCTCGATGATGCGTTCGCGCACATCCGCATCGTCGACCGAGCCGCTGATGGCCTGCAGGCCGATACCTGCGGCGAACACCCGCTGAATGACGTTGTCGTGCAGGTCCCTGGCGATCCGGCTGCGATCCTCGAGCAGGGCCAGCTTCTGCCCGGCGGTGCGTCCGCGGGCAAGCTCGAGAGCCACGCTGGCCTGGCCGGCGAAGTCCGCCGCCATCTCCAGGTCGCTCGTCGTGAAGCGCGGCCGGCCGGCCGACCGGGAGACCGTCATGACGCCGTGCGTGCGGCCTGAGGCGAGCAGCGGGATGACCATGGTCGGGCCGAGCACGAGCTGGGCGTCCGGCTGGTCGAGGCTGGCTCCGCCGTCGGCGGTGAGGATGGGCTGGCCGCTGTCGAAAGCTCGCCCCACGGTCGTGCCGGCCGACGGGATGACGAGACCCTTGACCCGTTTGGCCTGGGTGCCACGGGCGGTGTCCACGATGAGGGTGCCCTCGCCCGCGGCCAGGACCACGCAGACCAGGTCGGCGTCGGCGAGCGAGGCGAACCTGTCGGCGAGGAGTTCAAGCGACGCATCCGCCCGGTCGGAGAGCAGGGCGGCACTGATCTCCGCGGAGGCTGCCGACCAGCGCTGGCGCCGCCGGGTCTCGTCGAACAGCCGGGCGTTGTCGATCGCGATGCCCGCCGTGGCGGCGAGGGCCGTCAGGAGCTCCTCGTCTTCCTCGCTGAAGCCGCCGGAGATCTGGTTGGACAGGTAGAGGTTGCCGTACACCTCGCCGCGCACCCGCACAGGGACACCGAGGAAGCTGTCCATCGGCGGGTGGTGCGCCGGGAAGCCGGAGGATCGCGGGTCGTCGCCCAAGTGGGTGAGACGGATGGCGTGCGGGTCGTCGATGAGGGCGCCGAGGAGACCGTGACCGGCCGGCAGGTGGCCGATCCGGGTGGCCAGCTCGTCGGGGATCCCGACGTGGATGAACTGCTCGAGGTTGCCGCTGGGGGCGATGACGCCCAGGGCGCCGTACTGGGCGCCGACGAGGTCGACGGCCACGTCCACGATACGTCGAAGCACCGCGGCGAGGTCGAGTTCCTCGACGACGGCCTGGCTGGCCTGCAACAGGCTGCGCAGGCGCCCCTGGGTGGCGAGCACCTTCTGGGCGTTCAGGACGAGTTCGGACAGCGCCTGATCGAGGGCCGACCGCGGCCCGTCGGGAAAGGAGAGCCTGGTCTCAGGAACGGTCACAGAATGCGTCCCCTTTCGGTTCGCGCTAGCCCAAAGTGTAACTGACTGGGACCTTCGGCCCTTTCGCAGTTTAGGGGATCTTGCCACCCTGGAGACATGGCATCTCCCGACGCACCACCGGGAAGAACTGGAGATCAACTCATGGTTGAGAGAGTGATCGTGGCCGTTGACGGGGGGCCGGCGAGCCGGGCCGCCCTGGACTGGGCGTTGGCCAGAGCCGCCACCGTGCCGATCAGGCTGGAGCTGACCACTGTCGTGGAGCTGGGTTGGTCGCCCGTCGCCGGTCCGGACGACGACTTCCAGCCGGTCTACGAGCGGGCGCTGGCCGAGGCCACCCGGTTCGTCGAGAAGAACCTCCCAGAGCTCAAGACCATGAGCGTCGTCCGTCGCGGTGTCCCCGTCGACGAGTTGGTGCGAGCCGCCGCCGATGCCGACCTGATCGTGATCGGCACCAACAAGACCGGCGCGCTGGCCGGCGCCGTGCACGGCACCCTGCCGCTCAAGCTCGCCGCCCATGCGCCCTGCACGGTAGCGGTGGTTCCTGCTGGTTGGGTCGCCGGCGGCGACCGCGTCGTCGTGGGCGTCGAGGACGACGGCACCCAGGACGCGCCCCTCGGCGCCGCAGCGGCCGAGGCCGACCGGCTCGGGCAGCCCCTCGACGTCGTGCACGCCTGGTCCATTCCGGCCACGCTGGGTGTCGATTTCGGCGCCGCGGTCCCCTACGACGCTCTCATCGAGGCGCACACCGACATCGTGGACCGGGCGCTGCAGCGGGTCACCGCGGCCCACCCCGGCCTGGCCGCGTCAGCGGTCCTCGTGCAGGGTGCCGCAGCGCCGGTCCTCGTCGAGGCGGCCGCGACGGCGACCGTCCTGGTGGTGGGCACCCACGGGCGTGGGGCCGTCGCGGGCCTGATTCTCGGCTCGGTGAGCCACGACGTGCTCCTCAACATGCCCTGCCCCGTCCTCGTCGTCCCTTCCGCCCGCCCGCAGCCCGGCACCGACCGGACGGAGGCGTCGGCATGAGCGCCACGTATTACATCGGGGTCGACGGCTCCGGCCCCAGCCGCGCCGCCCTCCGGTGGGGCGTGCGCCGGGCCTCCGAACGCGGTGCCGCCGTGGTCCTGGTCAACACCGTCGACGACGAATGGGGCCTGGTCGGACGGGACGCCGCCGCCGGAGCCGAACGGCAGGCCAGGGAACTCCTGGCCGAGGAGTCCGCCCGGGTTGACGCGCTGCACACCGGGGTCAGCCTGACCACCCGGATCGTGCACGGCGGGACGGCCTGGGAGCTGGCCAGGCTGCCCAACCCCGAAGACCTGCTCATCGTCGGAACCCACAAGACCGGGTTTCTCCGCGGCCGGGTACTCGGCTCCCGCAGCGTGCAGATCGCGTCAGCGGCGCGATGCTCCGTGGCCATCGTCCCTGACACGACCCTCGAGTCCCGCCACGACGTCGTCGTCGGCATCGACGGCACCGACGGGTCCCTGCCCGCCGTGCAGATGGGTGCCCAGGAGGCGGAGCGTCTCGATCAGGATCTGCTGCTGGTCTACGCCCCGCCGGCCCCGCAACGTGCCGAACCGTCCCGCGCCGAGTCCCGAGCCGAGTCCTCCGACGACCGCAGTCCGCAGACCGCCGGCCTGATGAGCCGCGCGGCGGCCGTGGCCGCCGCCACGTCCTCCCGGATCACGGTGCGACGCCGGGTGGCACACCGCGACCCTGCCGAAGCCCTTCTGGACGCAAGCTTCGATGCGGCGCTGCTGATCCTGGGCGTGTCGGCACGCCACGGCGACAGCAGCCTGATCGGCTCGGTGACCCACGACGTCCTGATGAACATCAACGTCCCCGTTCTTATCGCCCGGGGCGCTGCGACGTCGCACGAGTCGGCATCGCGCGTCTCCCGGGTCAGCGCCTGAGGAACACCGGCGGCGAAGGGCTCAGTAGTCGAATTCGTCGAACTGTGGCGATCCCACCGCGGCACCCGCCCAGACCGAGGACGGCGGGCGTCCGCCTCTGGAGACCTTCAGGTACAACGCCTCGGTGGTGGCCGTCTCGGTCAACTCGGACAGAACGTCGGCGCTGGTGACGCTGACCAGCTGGCTCGACGCGCCGATGAGGAACTGGGCCCGGCCCGGGCTGCCGTCCTCTGAGATCACCGGAATGTCCACGACATCCGTCTCTCGGCGATTGCCCAAAGCCTCGGCATACAGCATCACGGCGTCGGCGAGATCGCTGCCCGTGACGATGGATCCCCCAGGATGGAAAATACGTTTCATGGCGCACCCCTGATGGTTCACGTGAAAACTCGGTCGTGAAGCCGGGGTCTAGGGCTCTACATGCGATTCTACGACGGGGACGGTCAGAGCGCGAGGTCGCCGTTGACGATCTGCGCGGCGACGTCGGCCAGCGGCAGGCCGTTCGAGCGCGCATAGGTGCGGATGAGCGTGAACGCCTCGTCCATGCCGGCGCTGTGCGTGTACGCGACGACGCCCTTGGCCTGTTCGATGACCACGCGGCTGCTCAGCGCGTACTGGAGCTGCTGGCGCGCGACGTCGCTTTCACGCAGCGCCCGCTCCTGCAGGATCCCGATGGTGGCGACGTCGGCCAGGGCCTGCACCGTCGGCGCGTCCTGCTCGGGCAGCCCGCCCGTGCGTTCCCAGAACAGGTTGAGGGAGCCGATGGTGGTCGCCCGCAGGCGCATGGGAACGGAGAACATGGATCCGAAGCCCTGCTCGAGAGCGCCGGCCCGGAAACGGGGCCATTTGGGACCGGAGGCGTCGATGTCGGGCACGGAGACGGAGTGACCGGTGATGACGCTTTCCACGCACGGGCCGCTGCCGCTGCGCAGCTGGAGGATCTCCACCAGCCGGCTGCGTTCGTTGGTGGACGCGACGACTTCGAACTCCTCCTCGGCGGTGAGGATGATGCCGGCCGCTGACGCTTCGAACAGCGGCACGCACTTGGAGACCAGGGAGTGCAGCAGATCGACGAGGTCGTATCCGACCACGAGCGTGTCGGCCAGTGTCACGAAGGCCTCGACGAGTTGGCCTTCACGGGTCTTTGTTGCCATCACTCCATCATAATGAGTCGGGCGAGGGCTCAGACGGGGATGCCCACTCCTCGGCGAAATCCAGGCGCCTGGCCACGATGTCGGCCGAGACCTCACGCACGGTCCGGCCCCTGGCGAAGGCGTAACCGGTGATGACCAGGTGGGCGTCGGCCGCGCTCACTCCGAGCTGGGCGAGCACCATCCCGGTGGCCTGGTGCACCTCCCGCCGGGAGAAGCCGTCGCCGTCGTCGTCCGGGCCCGGCTGGGGCTGGTCGGCCAGGCTGCGGCGTAGCACCTGACGGGCGCAGATCGTCGCCAGGGTCGTGGCGTCGCCGACCTGATCATCGGTCAGCGTGGCCGGCCGCCGGCTGTAGAGGTCGACGGCACCGATGTTGAGAGAACCGAGGGCCAAGGGGAACGCGAAGAGCGAGCCCACCTCCGCAGCCCCGAGCGCTTCGGTGAACAGCGGCCAGCGGGCCACGTCGGTGCGGAAATCCTGGCTGAGCACGGGGCGGCGGTGGGCCAGGGCCTCCCAGCATGGCCCCTCGCCGAGGTCGAACTGCAGTTCGTCGAGCCGGGCCGCCTGGGCGTCGCTCGCGCACAGCGTCTCGGAGCCGAACGGCTGCCCGAGGGTGGAGATGGCGGCACCGGTGACGGGCAGCACCCGCAGGAACGGGCGGCACAGGCTGGTGCGGCGCTCGAATGCGAGCGACAACTCCTCGACGGCGGCCCCGAAGGCCAAGCGATCAGACATGTGCACGCACGACCAAGGCGGCCGTCTCCTGCCGTGCTGCCATGGTGACCTCGCAACCGCCGGGCCCACCGGACCCGGGTGTGGAACTACGGTGTGGGAACTCTGGAGGAAGTGTGGGCCCTACCGGGCTCGAACCGATGACATCCACGGTGTAAACGTGGCGCTCTACCAACTGAGCTAAAGGCCCCGACCGAAACGAACCGGTTCAGGATGGGACAAGCCTACGACACAACGTCAGCTGCCGGAAAACGACGGCGCGGGATGGAGTTCGTCCAGCGCCGCCCGGTAGGCGTCGAGTGAGCGAGCCTGCCCCGGCGCGGTGATGAAGCTCGCCCGGATGATGCCGTCCGTGTCGATGAGGAATGTCGCCCGGTTGGCGAAGCCCTTGTCCTCGAGGAACACCCCGTACTCCTTCGCGACCGAGCCGTGCGGCCAGAAGTCGGCGAGCAAGGTGAAGCCGTAGCCCTGCTGCTCTCCCCACGCCCGGAGGGTGTGCCGGGAGTCGACCGAGATGCCGATGAGTTCGACGCTGTTGTCGGCGAAGAGGCCCAGGTTGTCCCGCAGCTCGCACAGCTCACCGCTGCAGATTCCGGAGAATGCGAGGGGGAAGAAGACCAGGGCGACCGCCTTCTCGCCTCGGTAACGGCTGAGTTGAATGGTCTCGCCGAATTGACTGACGAGTTCGAAATCCGGAGCCTGGGTGTCGTTCTCCAGTGCCATGGTGCGCGTCCTTCCCGGCCACCGGGAAACGATGGCTGAATACGGGGGGAAAGCCTATCCCGTGCACGCTTCCCAGCAAGAATCACTAGGCTGACGTGGTGCCTTTCGGTCGTGACCCGGCCGGGCTGTGTCCGGCACGCCTAACCAGGCATGATCCTTCCCCCACACGATCTGCCCTACAGAAAGAGGTCGAGTGTGACTGTCAACGACCAAGACCCGTACTCCATGGACAACTCGGACGCCGATCCCGAAGAGACGAGCGAATGGTCGCAATCTCTCGAAGCGCTTGTCGCGGCCAACGGGCCGGCCCGGGCCCGCGAGATCATGCTCAGCCTGCTCAAGCGCTCCAAGGAATTGCACCTTAATGTCCCGATGGTTCCGACCACGGACTACATCAACACCATCGCCTCGACGAACGAGCCCGATTTCCCCGGCGATGAAGACATCGAACGCCGCTACCGCGCCTGGATCCGCTGGAACGCCGCCGTGCTCGTGCACCGCGCCCAGCGCCCCGGCATCGCCGTGGGTGGTCACATCTCCACCTACGCGTCGTCTGCCGCGCTCTATGAAACCGGTTTCAACCACTTCTTCCGCGGCCAGGACCACCCGGGCGGCGGCGACCAGATCTTCATTCAGGGCCACGCCTCCCCCGGCACCTACGCCCGCGCGTTCCTCGAGGGCCGCCTGAGCGCCAACCAGCTCGACGGGTTCCGTCAGGAGAAGTCGCACGCGCCGGACGGCATCTCGTCGTACCCGCACCCGCGCCTGATGCCGGAGTTCTGGCAGTTCCCCACCGTGTCGATGGGCCTGGGCCCGATCAATGCGATCTACCAGGCGCAGCTGAACCGCTACCTGACCAACCGCGGCATCAAGGACGCCAGCGACCAGCAGGTCTGGGCGTTCCTCGGCGACGGCGAGATGGACGAGGTCGAAAGCCGCGGCCAGCTCCAGGTCGCCGCGAACGAGGGCCTGGACAACCTCAACTTCATCGTCAACTGCAACCTGCAGCGCCTCGACGGCCCGGTGCGCGGCAACGGCAAGATCATCCAGGAACTGGAGAGCTTCTTCCGCGGTGCCGGCTGGAACGTCATCAAGGTGGTCTGGGGCCGCGAGTGGGACGACCTGCTCTCCCGCGACACCGACGGTGCCCTGCTCAACCTGATGAACGTCACCACGGACGGTGACTACCAGACCTACAAGGCCGAGAGCGGCGCGTACGTGCGCGAGAACTTCTTCGGCCGCGACCCCCGCGCGCTCAAGCTGGTCGAGGGTTACACCGACGACCAGGTCTGGAACCTCAAGCGCGGTGGCCACGACTATCGCAAGGTCTACGCGGCGTTCAAGGCTGCGTCCGAGCACAAGGGCCAGCCCACGGTCATCCTGGCGAAGACGGTCAAGGGCTACGGCCTCGGCCCGAGCTTCGAGGGCCGCAACGCGACCCACCAGATGAAGAAGATGACGCTGGACAACCTCAAGACGTTCCGCGACAGCATGCACGTGCCGATCACGGACGCGCAGCTCGAGGCCAACCCGTACCAGCCGCCGTACTACACCCCGGGCGAGAACGACGAGGCCATCCAGTACCTCCACGAGCGCCGTCGCGCGCTGGGCGGATACCTGCCGGAGCGTCGGAGCAAGTACACCCAGGTGAACCTGCCGGACGACTCCACCTACGCCATCACCAAGAAGGGCTCCGGCACCCAGGAGATCGCCACCACCATGGCGTTCGTCCGGCTGCTCAAGGAGCTGCTGCGCTCGAAGGACTTCGGCCACCGCATCGTGCCGATCATCCCCGACGAAGCCCGCACCTTCGGCATCGACGCGTTCTTCCCGAACGCGAAGATCTACAACCCCAACGGCCAGCACTACACCTCGGTGGACCACGCCCAGCTGCTCGCCTACAAGGAGAGCCCGCAGGGCCAGATCATCCACGTCGGCATCAACGAGGCCGGCGCCCTCGCCGCGTTCACCAACGTCGGAACGTCGTACGCCACCCAGGGTGAGCCGCTCATCCCGGTCTACGTCTTCTACTCGATGTTCGGCTTCCAGCGCACCGGCGACGCCATGTGGGCAGCCGGCGACCAGATGACGCGCGGTTTCATGATCGGCGCCACCGCCGGCCGCACCACACTCACGGGTGAGGGCCTGCAGCACGCCGACGGCCACTCCCCCCTGCTCGCCTCGACCAACCCCGCCGTCGTGTCCTACGACCCGGCGTTCGGCTATGAGATCGGGCACATCGTGCGCTCCGGCCTGGAGCGGATGTACGGCGGAACCCACACCGACCCGAACGTCATGTACTACATCACGGTGTACAACGAGCCGCAGGTACAGCCGGTCGAACCGGCCGACGTGGACGTGGACGGAATCATCCGCGGCATCCATCGGGTGTCGGAGTCCACCGTCGCCGGCCCGAAGGCGCAGCTGCTGGCCTCCGGTGTCGCGGTGCCGTGGGCCCTCGAGGCGCAGACCCTGCTCGCCGAGGACTGGGGGGTGTCCGCCGATGTCTGGTCGGTGACCTCTTGGGCGGAACTCCGCCGGGACGGCCTCGCGGCCGAGGAGCACAACTTCCTCTACCCGAACGAGGAGCCGCGCACGGCGTACGTCACCGACAAGCTGGCCGGCACAGCCGGCCCGTTCGTCGCGGTGAGCGACTTCATGCACGCCGTACCCGACCAGATCCGCCAGTTCATTCCCGGCGACTTCGCGACGCTGGGTGCGGACGACTTCGGTTTCTCCGACACCCGCCCCGCCGCCCGCCGGTTCTTCAAGATCGACGGCCCGTCGATGGTGGTGCGCACCCTGCAGCAGCTGGCCAACAGCGGCGAATTGGACCGCAGCGTCATCCAGCAGGCCATCGACAAGTACAGCCTGCACGACGTCTCGGCCGGCACGACCGGCTCGGCCGGTGGCGAGAGCTAACTGACCCGTGGCACCGGCGCCGAAGACAAAGGAACAGACCCTCACCTGGTTGCGCACGATTTCAGGTGAGTTGTCCACGGCGACGCTGAAACGACTCGAGGACACGCTGCCCTGGTATGGCGATATGCCACCAGGGCGGCGGTCCGCCGTCGGCCTGGTGGCCCAGGCCGGCATCACGTCCTTCATCTCCTGGTATGACGATCCCCGGTCCACGCCGTGGATCGCCGCGGACGTCTTCGGCGCCGCACCCCGGGAGCTGCTCCGCTCGGTGAGCCTGCAGCAGACCCTGCAGCTGATCCGGGTGACCGTCGAGGTCGTCGAGGAGCGCGTCAAGGACGGGTCAGAGACGCTCCGCGAAGCGATCCTGCTGTACTCCCGCGAGATCGCCTTCGGCGCGGCTGATGTCTACGCCCGCGCCGCCGAGGCCCGCGGGCTCTGGGACGCCAGGCTCGAGGCCCTCGTGGTCGACTCGATCCTCTCCGGCGAGTACGACGACGAGCTGCCCAGCCGCATCGCGGCCCTCGGCTGGCACGGCCACGGCGAGGTCTGCGTGCTCGTCGGAACGACCCCCAAGATGCTCGACGTCGACCAGTTGCGCCGGTCGGCCCGGCACATGACGGCCGATGTGCTCATCGGGGTGCAGGGCAATCGTCTGGTCCTGGTGATCGGCCGGGCCCATCCCACAGTGCAGGACTCGGACGAGGCGACCGGCCCGCCGGCCCTGAGCTTCATGGACATCGCCCTGCAACTCGAACCCAGCTTCGGCCCTGGCCATCTCGTGCTCGGACACGAGGTCCCCAACCTCGTCGACGCCTCGAAGAGCGCCAAGGCGGCCCTCGCCGGTTTCGCCGTTGCCCGCTCCTGGCGGAACGCGCCCAGGCCTGTGCAAGCCGACGATCTGTTGCCCGAACGCGCTCTCGCCGGCGACCCGCTGGCTCGGGCGACCCTCATCCACCGCATCTACCGCCCCCTGCAGGCGCACTCCACCGAGCTGCTCACCACACTGTGGTGCTACCTCGACAACGGCCGGTCGCTCGAGGCCACGGCCAGGGAACTGTTCGTGCACCCCAACACAGTTCGTTACCGGCTCAAGCGGGTCTCCGAGGTGATCGGCTACGACGCCACAGGCGCCAGGGAAGCCCTGATCCTGCAGGCCGCCCTCATCATCGGATCGATCAGCGACCACGACGGATCGACCCGGCGGCGCTGAGCTGAAAGCCCAGCCCTTTGCGTTTACGGACAAACGTCTGGCGGATAGTCGGTAGATTATCCACACCCCCCGCCTGTTCCAAGTTGGGAGACTTAGGAAATGATTGTTGTCGTCTGCCCCGGTCAGGGCTCACAAACGCCCGGATTCCTCGAACCGTGGTTGCAGAACCCCGACTTCGCCGAGCGTCTCGCGGCCATGTCCGCCCCGGCCGGCACCGACCTCGTCACCGCCGGGACGGTCAGCGATGCAGACACCATCCGCGACACCGCGATCGCCCAGCCGCTGATCGTGGCGGCCGGCCTGCTGGCCCTTGACGCCCTCTTCACCGACGGCCGCCGCGACGGCATCGGCGGCATAGCGGGCCACTCGGTCGGCGAGATCACCGCTGCCGTCGGGGCCGGCGTGCTCGGGAGCACCGACGCCCTCACCTTCGTCGGCGAGCGTGGCCGGGCCATGAAGGCCGCAGCCGCCCTCGCACCGACCGGCATGAGCGCGGTCCTCGGCGGTGACGAGGCCGACCTCCTCGCCCGCCTCGCCGAGCTGGACCTCGAGCCGGCCAACTTCAACGGGGGCGGTCAGATCGTCGTCGCCGGAGCCCTCGACGCCCTCGCGGCCCTCGCCGCCGAACCGCCGGCCAAGGCCCGGGTCATTCCGTTGCAGGTCGCCGGAGCGTTCCACACCCGCCACATGCTGCCGGCCGTTCAACACCTGGACACGGTGTCCCACACCCTCTCCCCGCAGGATCCGACCATTCCGCTCTGGACGAACAACGACGGCACCGTGGTGACCAGCGGCTCCCGCTTCATCGAACTTCTCGTCGGCCAGGTCTCGTCGCCGGTACGGTGGGACCTGTGCATGCAGGCGTTCACCGACGCCGGCGTCACCGGAATCATCGAGGTCGCCCCTGCCGGCGCCCTCGTCGGCCTGGCCAAACGCGCCCTGCGGGGCATCCCCAGCGTGGCCATCAGGACCCCGGACGATCTGCCTGCCGCATACGAACTGATCGACCACCAGGCCTGAATCAGCCCAGTCGCCACCGGAAGAGACGAATGACCCAGCCACAACTCCTGCAGTCGCAGGGCGCCCAGTACACCCGCATCCTCTCGGTGGGCGCCGCCCGCGGCGACCTCGTCGTACCCAACGACGACCTCGTCGGCCCGATCGACTCCTCCGACGAGTGGATCCAGCAGCGCACCGGAATCATCACCCGCACCCGCGCCAGCCAGGATGTGCTCGCGGTGGATCTGGCCACGACGGCTGCCATCGAGGCCATCGAGAAGAGCGGTATCCGCGCCGACCAGATCGATGCGATCATCATCGCCACCATCAGCAACGGTCGCCAGACCCCGTCGATGGCCGCCGTGGTCGCCGACCGCATCGGCGCCGTCCCGGCCGCCGCCTTCGACCTCAACGCCGCCTGTGCCGGCTACGCCTACGGCGTCGCCCAGGCCGACGCCCTGATCCGGTCCGGCGCCGCGCACTACGCGCTGGTCATCGGCGCAGAGAAGCTCTCCGACATGGTCGACGGCACGGACCGCAGCATCTCGTTCCTCCTGGGCGACGGAGCCGGCGCCGTGGTCATCGGACCGAGCGACTACCCGGGCATCTCTGCCTCGGTCTGGGGCTCGGACGGGCGTGCCGACGCTGTGGGGATGAACGCCACACTGCAGGAATACCGCCGCGGCGAGAAGGAGTGGCCCACGCTCCGCCAGGAAGGTCAGACCGTCTTCCGCTGGGCCGTCTGGGATATGGCCAAGATCGCCAAGCGGACCCTCGAAGCTGCCGGCATCACGGCCGACCAGCTGGCCGCCTTCATCCCGCATCAGGCCAACATGCGTATCGTCGACGAGTTCGCCAAGCAGCTCAAGCTGCCGGACTCCGTCGTGATCGCCCGCGACATCGCCACGACGGGGAACACCTCCGCCGCGTCGATCCCCCTTGCCACCCACCGCCTGCTCGAGGAACACCCCGAGCTCAGCGGTGGTCTTGCCCTCCAGATCGGCTTCGGAGCCGGTCTGGTTTACGGCGCGCAGGTGGTTGTGCTGCCGTAGCTGTCCTCTGTCCATCTAAACTGAATCTCGGTCAAACGAGACACCCTCAAGGAGAAAACACCATGGCATTGTCCACCGAAGAAGTTCTTGCCGGCCTGGCCGAGCTCATCAACGACGAGACGGGCATCGCAACCGACACGGTTGAGCTGGACAAGTCGTTCACCGACGACCTGGACATCGATTCCATC
>Ga0247808_10000068_pt1 | contig 90735 bp, 88 predicted proteins | sample UWRJL089202R1_FD_179914 | JGI IMG/M metagenome (GOLD analysis project Ga0247808, IMG submission 179914) | Plant litter microbial communities from Arlington Agricultural Research Station in Wisconsin, United States - UWRJ-L089-202R-1 | ecosystem: Environmental > Terrestrial > Plant litter >...
TTATGTCTGGCGTCCATAGCGAATTGGAACCACCCCTTCCCATCTCGAACAGGGCCGTGAAACGATTCTGCGCCAATGATAGTATGCTCTTCGCATGCGAAAGTAGGTCAACGCCAGACTATTCATATAAAACCCTGCTATTCACGTAGCAGGGTTTTTTCTTGCCCGTCATTTGCAGACAATCTTGTATTCTGCACACCAACCCTTTATATTGGTTTGACCTTATATCGGATATATAGCCATGCAAGCTCAAGCGCTGACTAAATACGTGTACCAGATTCGCTGCCGCAACGGGGCCATCGTGGAAAATCTGCAGATCTATGGCAAAGGGGAAGAAGACGCTCGACGTAAGCTACAGCAGATGTATCATCATTGCGAGATACTGGATGAGCGTGTGGCGCAGTCTGAACGCATAGGGGCTGCAAGTTTCGAGGAGGTGCTAAACCTGATCACCGAAGGTCGTTAAACCAGCTACTAGCCAAGCAATATCACAAAAATTGTGAGGCTGTCAGTTCTTCAAGTAACGCATTGTAGTTTTGAGCGCCAGCACTGCTGGCACTGTAATGAAATACATCTTTCTGGTACTGCGGGCTTTCTGCAACCGCCACATTCTCTGAAATTACGGTATTCAGTACGTCTTCACCAAAATGCTCACGCGCCATTCTTTCCACCTCGAATGTCATACCTCGCCGGCGGTCATAGCAGGTCATTAAGTAACGCCTGGCGACACGTTTCTTCAGGACGGGCTCAAGGGCACGCAGGGTATTTTCAACTTTCTGCGCGCCCTGGAGCGACAGGAAATCCGATGCTATTGGGATGAGCATAAGGTCTGCAGCAAAAACGGCGTTAAGCGATAACACGCCCAGATACGGGCAGCAATCCAGGAGGGTGTGCTGCGGCGTAAGCGCTGTTTTTTCCAATGCCTCAAGGCCGTGCTTCAAGCGATTTAGTATTGCGGGACCTTTGCCGAAGATCGTGTCCACCTTGATCAGGTCCTTGCTCGAGGGGATCAAGGTGCCGATGCGGTTCCAGTCACTGCTCAACTGGGCTAGCGGCTTGTTATCCTGGTAGAAAGAAAACAGGTTTATCTGCGAGTTTGATGCATTACCTGCATGGATCTGGGTCAGGTGGCCTTGTGGATCCATGTCGATGACCAGTGGCTTCTTGCCGTTCAAGCTTAATGCTGCCGCCAGGTTCAGTACTGTCGTGGTTTTACCCACGCCCCCTTTTTGATTGAAAACAGCGATACGCGTCATGGGCACTCTTTGTTATTCATTATTTATTGGAAGTAACAGGCTTTTTGTATTTATTATTGATATGGATCGGTTTGCCATTACCCTCTGTCGCCAGGTCAGGAATGTGGTTAAACGCGATGCGTAACGGTGCATTGTCCAGCGCTGTATGTGCACCTCCAAAATATACTGTATTTTTCCCATAGCGCAAATTCAATTTATCCAGCGCTGCATTCAGCTTGCGCTCCGGCTTACCGGCAGTGGGCTGGAAAAGATCCATGGCGCCGTTAGTGGGAGGCCCAAGGCGGCTAAATGAAATACCCACGGAGTGCGGGATGGATTTGCGTGCCGGATAGGTTTTCCATAACTCCTCTAGGATATGCGTCAGCTGTAAGGTATCGTCAGTCGGCGCACATCTGGCCTCAGCTATCCAGGAAGGCTTATTCAGGAAACTGATGCGGACACTTACGGCTGCAGTATAGAGCCCATAACTGCGTAAACGCATGCAGGCTTTCTGTAGCAATCTGTGCAGTACTGAGATGGCTGCATGATGCGTGCGTAATTCAGGCGGCAATACATGCGAATGCCCCAGGCTGCTGCGTGCATGTTTGACATCGGTCGTTTCCAGGCCGCGCAATTTATCGTATAGACGTTCACCGTCAACACTGCCCCAGGCGCTACGCAATTGCTGTCGATTGATCTTATACAAGTCTTCCATAGTGGCTATGCCATATTTCTTTAATCGCTCATCCATGCGCCTGCCGATGCCAGGCAGGCTCCTCAGTGGCAGCTCATAAAGTCGTTCCGGCAATTCATGCGCCTCGATGACCACCATGCCATCCGGCTTCTGCATATTGGAAGCAAGCTTTGCCAGGAAGGTATTGGGGGCAATGCCGATCGAACTGCGTATCTGCGGACCCACACGCTCGCTGATCGCCTGTTTGATGCGGTGAGCCAGCGCTAGGGCATTTTCACGTTTCTGCTGGCTGCCTGTGAGCCTGCATACCATTTCGTCGATGGACAGTACCTTTTCCACTGGTGTGCAGGATTCCACAATGGCGATCAATTCGTGATGCATTTTGATGTATAACTCAGGGCGGGCTTCCACGATTTCGATGCCCGGGCACATCTCGCGTGCATCTTTCACCCGTGTGCCGGTACGCACGCCAAATGCTTTTGCTTCATAGCTAGCTGCGATACAACAAGTGGTTTCTGCGACCACCGGCATTACGCCCACCGGCTTGCCGCGCAGTTCCGGCCGCAGGTGCTGCTCAACTGAAGCGAAATAGGAGTTGAAGTCGAGATAGAGTGCGCGCAGGGTCATGGAAAGTAATTGGCAAATAAAAATGTAAGGATTGCACTTATCAGCATGACTAATATCATACCCGTAGTCGTTAAATTTTGAGGAGCTGTCATGAGTGAAAAAACTGCAGTATTGGCCGGCGGATGTTTCTGGTGTGTCGAGCCTGTTTTCTCGCAGTTAGCAGGCGTGAGCAAAGTGGTATCCGGCTACACCGGCGGACACACGCTGGATCCGACGTACAAGCAGATTTGCACCGGCGAGAGCGGACACGCAGAAGCGATAGCGATCACGTACGATCCCGATGTCATCAGTTTCGAAGAGCTGCTGGAGGTGTTTTTCGTGGCGCATGACCCCACTACGCCCAACCGCCAGGGCAACGACATCGGTACCCAGTACCGGTCGGCGATCTTTTGCCAGGATGCAGAACAGCGCGACAGTGCGCAGCGTGTCATCACACGCCTGAATGAAGAAGGTTTATGGCCGTCGCCGATTGTTACACAGGTCAACAATGCAGCCACTTTTTACCCGGCCGAAGACTATCACCAGTACTACTATGATAATAATCCCGGGCAGCCTTACTGCATGGCGGTGGCGACGCCTAAGATCGCCAAGATCCGGGCGAAATTTGCAGATAAGATACGGGCCTAAACTAGGCTCGGGCTGTATCGGGATGCCCTGGGAGGCTCATGGATACTGCCTTCCAGGGCATCGGTATTTACAGGGTCAGCAATTGTTATTTACGGCTCAGCCATTGGCTTCGCCACATCAGGAACCCCATGGTGCTGGCCACGCACACCATGAGCAGGATTGCCCACCAGAAGCCATTGTGTTCTTTCAGCCAGGGCATGACATCAAAGTTCATACCGAAGATGCCGGTGATGAGCGTAGCGGGCATGAACAGCATGGTGACAACGGTCAGCGACCGTACTTCCATATTGACCCGGTTGCTGACGCTCGACAGGTAAATATCCATCATCCCGCCCAGCAGGTCGCGGATACCTTCCAGCGAATCGATGAAGTGGATGGTATGGTCATAGACGTCGCGCAGGTAGAGGATGGTATCCGGCTGGAAGAAATCCTTGTCGTCGCGGATCAGCACATTCAGCGATTCGCGCAAGGGCCAGACGGCGCGTCGTAAATCCATGGCTGCGCGTTTCAGCAAATGGATTTTCTTGAGCATCTTGTTATTGGCTTTGGTCAGTAGCGATTCTTCCAGCGCCTCACAATCGTCGCTCATTTCCTCCAGCACGGTAAAGTAGCGGTCGACCACGATATCCAGTAATGAATACGCCAAATGGTCGGTGCCCAATTCACGGATATGCCCGCGGTTCCTGCGCAGGCGCTCGCGCACCGGTTCGAAAGAGCCTGTCGCCCTTTCCTGGAATGTGAGCAGGTAATTTTTTCCCAGCACGATGCTGATCTGCTCGTAGTTGGTGGCAAGCTGCTCGCTGTCGTAATAGAAATGCCGGGTGACGATGTACAGGTAATCGCCATAGCTCTCTACCTTAGGGCGCTGGTCGGTATTGAGGATATCCTCCAGCACCAATGAGTGCAGGTGGAACGCTTCGCCTACTTCCTTGATCAGCGACGTATCGTGCAGGCCATGCACATTGACCCATAGTTTTTTACCATCGGAAACCTGCAGCTTTGTGGTGTCGCACACGGAGATGATTTCTTCGTCTACATTCTGGGCGTCGTAATTGATAATGCTGATGACGGGGTTTTTGACTTTCACCTCACCAATATGCACCAGCGCACCGGCAGGCATGCCTGTCTTCTTGGAACGGGATTTATGGTGTTTTTTCATTGGTCTGCTGAAACCTGGAGTGAGTGGAATGCATGAATTGTAACAAAGACACCCAGTCTACAACGATAGAGCGTTACTGGCAGTTTCATAACATTTGTGTCGGATTATTACCATTTCAGGCAAGCGTGCAGATAGCTTGCCTTCTAGTAGTAATGCTGTCTTTTGACAAACAGCATAGAATGCATTCAGTTACGTTAGAAAGTTAATCGTATCTTTATGTTTTTATTGGTATTTTATATTGAGTGAATGGTTGGTCTATTATTGTCGTTTATCGTCTGGCAGGAATTACAGATATCAATTGAGTGAAAGGGTTGGCATGTTAAATGCCATATTGCTAAACGCTAACCCTGAATGCAAGGGTACAAATTGCAACATAAGGTTGTAACACCAATTAACGAGTTGTTACATAATGTGTGAAGTAAGATGCTATGGCAGTGTTCTTCACGAATATGGGCATCTGCCGCGTCATATAGAATGCAACTCAGGCCATTATGGTCGATTAGTACGCGCTTTGAGAAGACATTGTATGCAGACTGGCACATAGACTTAAACATATAGAGACACAAGAATTTTGATGCCGAAAAGAATCGCTTTTTACCTGCTATTGCTTGTCCTTGTCCCGTTTTCGGTATCAGCCGCAGGCCTGGGCAAAATAAAGGTGAAATCCGGCCTGGGTGAGCCATTCGACGCAGAGATCGAGGTGCTGGAAAACTCCGGTGATGAAGCCTTGCCTCTCAAAGCCAGCGTGGGAAGTGCTGAGGAATACACTGCCTCAGGCCTGCAGGATGCCTATGTTCCGCAAGGCATCCGCATACAGATCATTCGTCATGCGGATAATACGCGCGTGTTGCACCTGTCGAGCGATCGCCCGGTCAATGAGCCATTCCTGGAGTTGCTGGTCAAGGCGGAATCTTCCAATACGAATATATTGCGGCAATACACCATATTGCTGGATCCACCAGTCAGCCGTTTTAGCGATGAGCCTGAAAAAGCCAAGCCTGTAAACACAGCAAAACAAGCTGCCAGGGTCAGCCAGGGTTCGACAGGGATTGAGCAACCGGAAGAAGCCATCCCCGAATTTATCCCGCGCAAATCGCGTAAATCCTCAAAACAAAAGCCAAAAAACCAGGCGGTTGCCTACGATGCTGAAGCGTCCACGCAGCAACCCGCGTCGGCGGATATTACTGCCGACACCTACACCACGCAGAGCGGAGATGTGTTCGGTAAAGTCGCACAGCGCTACCAGCCGGAAGGAGTCAGCCTTAAAAAGGTCATGGCCGCTTTTTTTGCCGCGAATCCGGATGCGTTTGTTGACGGCGATATCAATCAGTTGAAAGCCGCGCAAACCTTGCGTATCCCCACGCAGGAAAGCATGACGGGGAGCTCAAACCCAGCTAAGCAGGCAGAGGGCAGGAAGCCTGAAAAGACCCAGGCGAATGCTGCAACGCAGCCAGCAAAAGACGCCAGCCCCAAGTTCCAATTAAAGATTTCACCCGGGGATACCGATCCCAGTACCGGTGATAAGCCGGCTAGCGAAGCTGCTATCCAGGCGGATGCTCATCATGCCAGCGCGAACTCCCAAGGTACCGCCCAGCAAAGTACCACTCAGCAAAGTGCAAACCAGGAAATTCCTGGTGCCGCACCGCAAGCGCCCATTAACAACGTGCCTGCCGACCAAGTGCCGCCTGCGGATGCAGGCGAAACAAATCCGGTGACTACTGTCCAGCCCGAAACTCCGGCCGCTGCAGCCACCCCAGCCGCCGTTACCCAGGTTGATAAGCCGATCTCGGCAAAGGTGTCGGCAGAAGACAAATCCATGGTTGATTCCATGCTGGCAAATTTGCCGTGGATTGCCTTCGGCATGGCGATCCCCTTGCTGTGTTTCCTGGTGATGTACGTTATGAATAAAAGGCGCCTGGCCGAAGTGCATAATCTCCAGGAATTTAGTGATAAAGACGATGAGGATTTCGATGCGGCGGAAGACCTCGGTGCTGACGACAGTGGGCTGGGTGAGACGCTGGCGTATGAGCCTGCCAGCAGCCAGGCGCCTGCCCGCGTTGCAAATGTCTCGCAATTATTCAGCGCCCCCCAGGTTAAGCATGACGCCGACATGGATATCCACGAGGTTGACCCGCTGGTCGAGGCGGAGATCTATATGTCCTACGGCCGTGATGAACAGGCGGAGAGCATACTGAACAATGCACTGGCAAAAACACCCCACAAGCACGAGCTCTCGCTCGGACTGTTGAAAATTTATGCTGACCGTTCAGACACGCAGGCCTTCGAACGTGTGGCCCGTACTGTGTACGAGGCTGCTGAAGTCGGTGCCCTCGAGGATGTGGTCTTATGGGGGAAAGCTGCTATTCTCGGCCTGAAAATAGACCCCGAGAATACCCTTTACCAGATTGAAGGTGTGACTTCCGACAGCAAGGCGCGTGAAAGCCAACCTGTCAGCGATATACCGACGGCGCAAACCATGCTTGAAGCGTATCCTGTTGAGGAACTATTGGTCGAAGAGGATATTGACCCTGTCGCAGAGACTATCGACTTCCCCGAATTGCCGCCACTGGAAGTGGGGGAAATCCCATCTGCTGCGCCGTTGCCGTTACCAGATCTGGAGTTGCCAGAAGATTTGGAAGCCCTTAAGATTGAGCAGGATGTTGCGGTAGCCCAGAGCACGGATAAACAAAGCATGGATAAAAGTAATGTACTTGAGTTCACCCTAGACGACTTTATGCGTCCTCCACTCGACGACAGCCCGGAGCAAGGCAATGCCTCAGGCAGTGAGCCGGCAAAAGACGAGGAATTGTTCCCGGCAAAGAAGAACACCCCCCGCAAGAAATAAAATCGTTTCCATCAAGCATCGCACAGCGATACCAGGACAGGCGCATTAATGAAAACGCAGCAAACTATACCGTTGTACCGCTTGGCCCTCCTGGCAGGTCGACCACTGCTGTTAGCCCTATGGTTGCCCCTCGTCGTATGGCACCCATTAGCGCATGCGGATGAAATCCAGGACGACAGGTTACGGTTTGTCGAAATAGTAAATGAAGATTGCGACAAACTGGACGGCAAGCTGATCGCTTTGCAGAATGTGGATCCCGAAAAATCGCTGGAAGTATGGCTGGAACGCTGGGTGTCGGGCGTTGCTTCTTCATTGCAACGCAAATACACATTATTGCCCAATAAAGAGCCGACGCCTCTAGGTTGCTCAGTCATCGCAGAGGGCGACCAGCACTGGAAGGTGACCGGCGTTGAATTTATAAAATAGCGGTCCAAAATTGGTCCATTGATCATGGTTCCTGCATTATGGATTTCTTGAAGGTGTAAATAAAAAAGCCAGCAATGCTGGCTTTTTTATTGGTCATACTAATGTCTGGCTACATCCATTAACCGAATTTTCCGGTGATGTAATCTTCCGTTTCTTTGCGCGAAGGATTGGTGAAGATCTTATCGGTGTCATCATATTCGATCAGGTCGCCGAGGTACATATACGCCGTGTAGTCGGAGATACGGGCCGCCTGTTGCATATTGTGGGTCACCACTAGTATCGTCAGCTTGTTGCGTAGCTCTGACATCAGCTCTTCGATATTGGCGGTCGCGATCGGGTCCAACGCCGATGTCGGTTCATCGAACAGCATGATTTCAGGATCTGTCGCCAGTGCGCGTGCAATGCACAGACGCTGCTGCTGGCCGCCGGAGAGATTGAATGCCAGGTCCTGCTGGCGGTCCTTTACTTCATCCCAGATAGCGGCACCTTTCAGCGCTTCTTCCACCTTGTCGTCAATGACGCGCTTGTTGGATTCACCGCGTACGCGCAGTCCGTATGCCACGTTTTCGTAGATGGATTTGGGGAACGGGTTGGGTTTCTGGAACACCATGCTGATGCGCATACGCACTTCAATCGGGTCGACGCCGTCGGCCAGCACGTTGGTGTTGTCAGGATGCATGACGATCTGGCCGTCATAACGATTGCCTGGATACAAATCATGCATGCGGTTGAAACAGCGCAGGAATGTCGATTTTCCGCAACCGGAAGGCCCGATCAGTGCGGTGATCTTTTTCTCGTACAAAGGCATGGTGATGCCCTTCAGTGCTTTATGACCGCCGTTGTAGAAAAAGCTCAAATCGCGTGATTCTGCTTTAATCGGTGTAGTTGCTGTAACCATCAGAGTTTCCTAATTAAAATTGTGTCGTTGCAAGCGAGCAGTAAACCGCTTACCACTTGATGTTTTTACGAATCTTGTAGCGCAGGTAAATGGCCGTGCCATTCATCAGCAATGTCACCACGATGATCACCGCACCTGTCGCCGCTGCATTGATGTGGAATGCATGGTCCGGACGCGACAGCCAGCTGAACATCTGGATCGGCAATACGGTAAAGCCCGAGCTCAGCCATTCGAAGCTGATGAAAGGCGGCGTAGTGCTGATCGGGCTAGGCGGCAGGAAGGCGATGAAGGTCAGCGCACCGATAGTGATGATAGGTGCGGTTTCCCCCAGGGCACGTGCCATGCCGATGATCACACCGGTGAGGATGCCGCCGTAGGAGTACTTCAACACATGGTCAGAACACACCTGCCATTTGGTGGCACCCACTGCATAGGCTGCTTCGCGAATGGCAACTGGAATGCCGCGGATCGCCTCACGTGTCGCCACGATGATGATAGGCAGTATCAGCAGGCCCAGTGTCAGGCCGGCGGTGACGATGCTCTGCCCGAGATCCAGTGTGTAAACGAACAAGCCTAGTGCAAGCAAGCCGTAAACGATGGATGGTACGCCGGCAAGATTGGTCACGTTGATCTCGATGAGGTCGGAGAACCAGTTCTTAGGCGCGTACTCCTCCAGGTAGATACCGGCGGCTACGCCCATCGGTACTGCCGAGATAAAGGTCACCAGCATCACCAGGAACGAACCTACCCATGCGGATAATATGCCCGCATTGGCTGCCCGGCGCGATGGAAAACTGGTAAAGAATTCCGGCGTAAAGCGCTGGTAGCCATCCATCACCAAATCAACAAACAGCGTCAGCAATGTCAGCAGGCCTATCATCAGTGCCAGCAAGCCTATGATCGCAAAAATATAGTCATTGAGCTTGTGGCGCTTGATCATCGCCCGTACTTCATCCAGGTTCTTCAGCACCGCAGCCTGTGGCAATGCACTTACATTCGAATCGGTCGCGTTACTCATTAATAAACCTCACGGAATTTCTTACGGGCCATGTGGCCAAGGATGTTGAAGAACAGCGTCATGAACATCAGTACCAGGCCGGCGGCAAAAATACTCTGGTAGCCGATACTGCCATGCGGCAAGTCGCCCATCGCCACTTGTACGATGTATGCCGTAATGGTGGCTGCACTGTCCATCGGGTTGAAGGTCAGGTTCGGCTGCTGGCCTGCGGCTAGCGCCACTACCATGGTTTCGCCTACGGCACGCGATACACCCAGGATATAGGCCGCAATGATGCCGGAAGCCGCCGCCGGTGTGACCACCCGGACCGCAGTCTGGAAGCGGGTTGCGCCCATGGCATAGGATCCTTCACGCATGCTCATCGGTACCGAGCGCATGGCATCTTCAGCTACAGATGCGATATATGGAATGATCATGATGCCCATGACGATGCCTGGGCCAAGCATGTTGAAGCTTGGCAGTTCCGGGAAAATCTTCTGCAGCATGGGGGTAACGAACAGCAGGGCAAAGTAACCGAATACCACCGTCGGTACACCGACCAGTAGTTCGAGGATAGGCTTTACGATCTCGCGTGTTTTGTGGGTGGCGAATTCAGACAGGAAAATCGCGCCTACGGTGCCGATCGGTATCGCCACGGTCAAGGCGATGGCAGAGGTTGTCAGCGTACCGGAAACCAGCGGCATGATGCCGTAATGGGCATCTTCAAAAAGCGGTGTCCATTGCGTGTCCGTCAGGAAATCGATGATCGAGACATGGGCAAAGAAGCCGAGCGATTCGTACACCAGGATGGTCACGATGGAGACCGTGGTCGCCACTGCCGACAGGGCAGCCAGCATGAGGATAAATTCGATAATACGCTCGCGAATATTGCGTTTTATGTTCTTCGCCAAGCGTTTACTGATAGTGAGCTCAATCGGATTATGTAGCACTTGAGTAGCCGTATTCATGTAATTTTGACCCCAGCATTGTAGCCGAATTGATGGGTTTGATGCGATTAAGAGGGGTCAGGCAGCGACCCCTCTTATGCTCGTTTTTTTATTTAATGCGCTTTAACAACTCTTCAATTTTTACGCCTACTTCAGCCACGCCGCCGAAGCCTGAACCTGGCTTCAGTGTCTTCCAGTGGTCGGTAACCGCTGCGTATTCATTGCTTGGCAGAGGCACATACTTCACTTCTTTCACCAGCGTCGGAGCATTGGCCAGGTAGTAATCGACAAATGCTTTTACTTCAGGCTTGAATGCCGCTGCAGTTGCATTGACATAGATGAAGATAGGACGCGCAAGCGGCTGGTAAGTACCGTCTTTCACGGTTTCCGGTGATGGCAGCACGCCAGTGGTCTTGCCTGTCGCTACGATAGGCACCGCACGCAGCTTGTCCTGGTTTTCTTCGTAATAGGCATAACCGAAGTAACCCAGGCCACCTGCATCGCCGGCAACGCCGTTGACCAGCACATTGTCATCTTCCGAAGCGGTGTAATCGCCGCGGCTGGACTTGGCTTTGCCTACGATGGCTTCAGTGAAGTAATCGAAAGTACCGGAATCAGCACCCGGGCCGAACAGCTTCAGCGGCTTGTCTGGGTAGGCTGCATTGATCTGTTTCCACGATTTAACGCTGCCTTGTGCACCAGGTGCCCACATCTTGTTCAATTCAGCTACCGTCAGGCTTTTTACCCAGTCGTTCTTCGGGCTGACCACAACGGTCAATGCATCGTAGGCAATCGGCAGTTCGATGAACTGGATGCCGGCTTCTTTACATACGTCGATCTCTTTTTGCAGGATAGGACGTGAAGCGTTGGAGATATCGGTCTCGCCACGGCAGAATTTCTTGAAGCCGCCGCCAGTGCCTGAAATGCCTACAGTGACCTTGATCTTCTTTTGTTTCTGGAAGTCTTCGGCAACTGCTTCAGTAATCGGGTATACAGTGCTTGAGCCGTCGATCTTAACGATCTTTTCGGCAGCCTGTGTTGAGGTTGAGAATGCTGCAGCGACGATGGCTGCCAGGCTTAATGCCTTGACTAGTGTGGATTGACCTTTTACAAATTTCGATTGCATTGTGACCCCCGTGGTTAAAAGTGTTGTGCAGTCAGACATGGAATTGTCATCTGATTGCAACGCAGGACGGACTTTACCGACCAAATATTACAAGTTTGTGACAAACATTGCGAAAGTTATATTCCCGGCCATAGCCGCCTGCCACAACGCCTGAAAGCACCTGTGCTTGATGTATAATTCGGTCTTTCTCAAGCAGTGTGGATTTCAGTGATGGAAGCGGAACAACTTAACCAGATCGCCAACCGGTTGGCCGATCTTGCCGAACGCAACAATGCCCTCCGGGGGTATCTTTGACATCGAGACCAAGCAACAGCGCCTCGAAGAAGTCAGCCAGTTATTAGAAGACCCCAAGGTCTGGAACGACAACGAACGTTCGCAAAAACTGGGCAAGGAAAAGCGCGAACTGGAACTGGTCGTCAAATCGCTGACGGAAGTAGAGCAGGGCCTGCGCGATGGTAGCGAATTGTTCGACATGGCGAAGGAAGAGAATGACGACGCTACTTTATTAGGCGTGCAGGCCGATAGTGAGTTACTGGAAAAGCGCGTCGCCGAAATGGAATTCCGCCGGATGTTCTCCGGCCAGATGGATCCCAATAACTGCTTCATCGAATTCCAGTCCGGCAGTGGCGGCACGGAAGCGCAGGACTGGGCCGGCATGTTATTGCGCATGTACCTGCGTTACTGCGAGCGCAAAGGCTTTAAGGTTGAAGTGCTTGAGGAGTCCGAAGGCGACATCGCCGGCATCAAGGGCGCATCGATCAAAGTGACCGGCGATTATGCCTACGGCACACTGCGCACGGAAAACGGCGTGCATCGCCTGGTACGCAAATCGCCGTTCGATTCCAACGCCAAGCGGCATACCTCGTTCGCCAGCGTGCAGATATTCCCGGAAGTGGACGATTCCATTGAGATCGAAATCAATCCTGCAGATATACGCGTCGACACTTACCGCGCTAGCGGCGCCGGCGGCCAGCACATCAACAAGACCGATTCGGCCGTGCGTCTAACCCATATCCCTACCAATACCGTGGTGCAGTGCCAGAACGACCGCTCCCAGCATCGCAACCGTGCGGAAGCCATGAATATGCTGAAGGCCCAGCTCTATGCGCTGGAACTGCGCAAGCGCAACGAAGAAAAGCAGGCGCTGGAAGACTCCAAGACCGACATCGGCTGGGGTCACCAGATCCGTAGTTACGTGCTGGACCAGTCGCGCATCAAGGATTTGCGCACTAACGTGGAAATCGGCAATACCCAGGGCGTACTCGATGGCGATCTTGATCCATTTATATCCGAAAGTTTGAAGCAGGGAGTGTAGTTGTGAGCGAAACGCAGAATCCAAATGGAAACACCGGCGAACATAGTCCGGCGCAGGATGAAAACCATGTCATGACTGAACGCCGTGAAAAACTGAAGGCCATCCGCGCCAAGGGTGTCGCGTTCCCCAACGACTTTAAACCGGATGCCCTGGCAGCCAATATCCATGCGGCTCACGGCGATGCCGATAATGAGTCGCTGGAAGCGCTGGGCAAGCAGATCAAGATCGCAGGCCGCATGGTGCTGAAGCGCGTCATGGGCAAGGCCAGTTTCGCCACGCTGCAGGATCAATCCGGGCGTATCCAGTTATTCGTTTCAAAAGACAACCTGACGGACAGCAATGCCGAAGAAATCTACGATGCCTTCAAGCATTGGGATCTGGGCGATATCCTGGCGGCTACCGGTGTGTTGTTCAAGACCAGGACGGGCGAGCTTTCTATTAAAGTGAGCGAACTGCGCCTGCTGACAAAATCCTTGCGTCCGTTGCCGGAAAAATTCCATGGCTTGTCCGACCAGGAAACCAAGTACCGCCAGCGCTATGTCGACCTGATCGTATCGGAGGAAACGCGCAACACATTCAAGGCTCGTAGCCGCATTGTCGCAGCCATCCGCAGCTTCATGCTGGACCAGGATTTCCTGGAGGTGGAAACGCCTATGCTGCATCCTATTCCCGGCGGCGCCTCTGCCAAGCCATTCAAGACGCACCACAATGCGCTGGACATGGAGATGACCCTGCGCATCGCGCCTGAACTGTATTTAAAAAGACTCATCGTCGGCGGCTTCGAGCGCGTGTTCGAGATCAACCGCAATTTCCGCAATGAAGGCTTATCCGTCCGCCACAATCCTGAGTTCACCATGATGGAATTCTATGCTGCCTATACCGACTACAAGTGGCTGATGGATTTCACTGAAGAATGCATCCGTGCTGCAGCCATCGCATCCTGCGGTACCGCAATAGTGCAATATCAGGGCAAGGAACTGGATCTCAGCAAGCCGTTCCAGCGCCTCACGATTGTCGGCGCCATTCAGAAATACGCGCCGCAATACACAGGGACGCAATTAGCGGATGCGGATTTCCTGCGCGCTGAGTTGAAGAAATTCGGCGTAAAGGCGTTCGATCATGCCGGCCTTGGCGCATTGCAATTGAGCTTGTTTGAAGAAACTGCAGAGTCCCAGCTTTGGGAGCCGACCTATATTATCGATTACCCGGTGGAGGTCTCCCCCCTGGCGCGTGCCTCTGATAGCAACCCTGAGATCACGGAACGCTTCGAGCTTTTCGTGATGGGACGTGAAATCGCCAATGGTTTCTCCGAACTTAATGATGCGGAAGACCAGGCGGCGCGCTTCCAGGCCCAGGTAGCGGCCAAGGAGGCAGGTGACGATGAAGCGATGTATTACGATGCGGATTTTATCCGCGCGCTGGAGTACGGCATGCCGCCGACTGGCGGTTGCGGTATCGGCATAGACCGGCTGGTGATGTTATTGACGGACAGCCCGAGCATACGCGATGTGATCCTGTTTCCGCATATGCGCGCGGAGTCATAACCTGTTGGGTATAGGCGACATTCGAAATCCTTAGTAATCAACCACTAAGGTTTTAATGCAAGATAGCGTCGCTACCAGGTGACACATTCCATCTTGGTTTATTACTGCTGAAAACCTGATGTGATTTATAAGCTATTGAATTCAAGTCATTAATTTATAGCGGCATGCTCGTTGCTATTCATGGTTGTGCGGTGTATCCCACCGCCTATCCATTAATATCAATGAGGTTGTCATGCTGAATAAACAAGGTATTTTTACCCGTACTCCTGTCCCGCCAAATCCGGCCCCTAATGCACGGCCTATCCCTGGCTCACTCTCCGCTACTCCGCATCGATCTGACGATGAATTTGTGATGCCGGGCCACCTGGCTGCTATCGAGTCAGCGACCTCAACATCTTCATCCTCTCTTTCCACAGCATCCGTGGCGAAGATTTCGGAGGACAGACTTCCCGGGTCTACTCCAGTGACAGAAGCCAAAACGAATTCCGGCAGTAAATTGATCGTAGGCCCAGATGTGAAACTCAAGGGCGCAGAAATTCTCGATTGCGATACCTTATTAGTGGAAGGGCGCGTTGAGGCTACCATGGATAGCCGTGTCATCCAGATTGCGGAAAAGGGCGTGTTCTCAGGCAAGGTCGTCATTGACGTGGCGGAGATCTACGGCCAGTTCGATGGTGATCTCACTGCACGCGGCCAATTGATCATTCATGCGACCGGGCGCGTCACCGGCAAGATCCGCTATGGCAAGATCAATATAGAAGAGGGCGGCGAACTCTCCGGGGATATTGCTGCAATCACTGCGGAAACGATTAAATCCACTGCACGCCCCAATCTCAACAGCTAATTAAATGCATAACTATACGTAAGGTATTTTCTGCAAGAAAATGCATAGGAAATAAATAAGCAAGGTCGCGTGTTGTTTTAATGCAACACATGCATGACAAAATGATGATGCGTCATCATTTTGTCATATTGAATCATCAGAATCACCCCCGTTGAACTTAACAACGATTTTCTAACTGGGGGTTTTCTAAATGAAGAGTATCAAATTACGCTGTATGGTCGCTGCCGTCTCAGGCGCACTGTTAATGGGCTTTGGCGCAAATGCCATGGCGGATTCAACCGATGACATCGTGAATGCATTGATGGCAAAAGGCGTGTTGACGGAAGAAGAAGGCGCGTTGCTGATGAAAGGCCGTGCTGGCGAGAAAGAAGCTGCAGAAGCCAAAAAGAAGACTGCAATCACTCCTAAATTCAACAGCGGGATCGTGTTTGAGAATGAAGATAAATCAACATCGTTTAAAGTAGGTGGTCGTATTCATGCAGATTATCGCTACTTTGATCGGGATATTTCTGAGAAATCTACAACAAACACAAATGCTGCAAATGAGTCTGATACTTTCGATATTCGTCGTGCTCGTATCGAATTATCCGGTAAATTTTATAATGCATATGAATTCTTAATATCTACAGATTTGGCCGGTACAAGTGCTGGTAATACAACGTCAGTTTTAGATCAGGCTTGGATTAATGTTAATTGGTGGAAAGCTGCTCAATTTCGTGTAGGTCAATTCAAGGCACCGATGAATCTGGAAAAAGTGACAAGTTCAAATAACGTCGATTTCCAAGAGCGCTCACTACTTAACCAATTGGCACCTAACGAAGATCGGGGCGTTATGCTCTGGGGTATTCCTAAAGACGGTACAACATATGCGCTCGCTATAACCAATGGTGAAGGTGCAAAAAATAGAAATGATGCTGATCCACGCGTAGATAAAGTTGAATATGTTGGACGTGGCACCGTTAACTTTGCCGAAATAATGGGAAATAAAGATGCTGTTTATCATATTGGCGCGGCAGGTTCGTATACGGAATTAGCAAAGTCTAATTCTAACGGTGGCAACGGTCTATTATCAGGTACTAATTCATTGCGTACAGAAGCACGTGGTATAAACTTCCTGACTATGCCACTATTTGTTTCAGTTGCAGGTGTTGATAACAGCATTGAGCGCACACGCTATGGAGTAGAAGGTGCTTTTGCCCAGGGGCCCTTCAAAGTTCAAGCGGAATGGCTGAGAAATAAATTTGAGGGAGATGTCTCAACAACAAGAAGTTTTAACAACAATATTGATGCTTGGTATGTTGAGGCTTTATGGTTGATCACTGGTGAGAAGTATGCTGACTCTTATAAAGATGGTGCATTTGGTGGCATCAAACCAATAAATAACTTTGAATGGGGTAAGGGTCCTGGAGCTTGGGAAATTGGCGCTCGCTATTCCAAACTTGATGCCAAGGACTTTAGCAACTTGACTACTGGAGGAGTCGGTATACAAGCAGCAACTGCAACTCTACCTGCTGGCCAAATTAATCTAGCTAACAGTACCTTAGAAGCAGATACTTGGACATTGGGTTTGAAGTGGATAGCGACTCCAAATACCCGTTTCCTACTCAACTATGTGCAAACAAAGTTTGATACTCCAATTGCGCTTGGTAGCCCTACAAATCTGGAAGATAAAGAACGCGCAATTACTGCTCGCGCGCAATGGAATTTCTAAAGTATTAATGTCTTTGATATAAACATAAGCCCGCGAAAGCGGGCTTTTGTTTATTAAGAGTTGGCTTTTAACTTAAGCTGGCACTTTGATATTAGTTTCGGAAACGACAGAGATGACTTTTTTCCATCCCTCTCCTGAATAATCCGGAAGCACACCAACTGTTTTCATTATTTTATCCAGGTAAAGCGACTGCTTATCCGGATTCTTAAGGTAATCCGCATACAGGCATAACAACTGTAACCCTGAAAATAATAGATGGTCGCGCTGGGATGAATACCGGACTAAGGGGGCTGGGAATATGTCTTCCTGCCTTTCCGTCAAAGGCAGGTCTAAGTAGCCATTAACGATTAACAGTGCTTTCGCAGGTTTGTTATTATCCTCTAGATACTTGGCCGCCCGCCGCTCAAGACCTGCCGCATCAGCATCCAACGCTCCTTTTCCTTCTCTGCCTCTTACCTCTATGAGCAAGACCTGGTCTTTGAGCATGGCGATCAAATCCCCCTTGCCCGAACCTTCCTGCACTTTAAAACCCATACTGATTAATACCGAGGCGACTGTCTTCTCAAGCGCTTTTCCTTGCGACGTCACCAGTAGCTTGTAAGAGTCCAGGTCTTTAAATTCAGTCTTTTTTGCATTCAGCATGTCTTGCAGGTTGTTGATTTCTTCTTCCAGCGAAACGATGGAATCTGCAATTACTTTCTGTTCTGGGAGCACATAGTCGGTGTGCCACTGCGGCAAACTAGTACGAGTAGCCGAGTTTTCATTACTTACGATCAACTCTGTAATGGGCGCCATGTTGATAGAGGATGTATCGAGTTTTGAAGTTGGGTGTGGGCTAAGTTTAACGGCAGCATCCGGCTTGCTGGTGTCCACTTTTATTTTTTTAGCTATACGGCTGGGAATCTGCTCCCTCAAAACTTTGATGGCATTTATGAATGTTTCAATGTTCTCTTCATTTGAAAAGCTGAGTGTCGGTAGCACGATTATTGCGCCACCTGAATCGTGCAATTTATAACTGCCCACAATCTGTCCCTGGTCTTTACTCTCGAGACAGGCTTCATATTCTGCATAGTTAGGGAGAATGACACGATGAATCAGCATGCCTTGCAAACTGTCTAGAAAATTGCGGATATGCCCATTAATTTTGTTGGTAATCTGGAGTTTTTGCCCTACCGACGGCGTAAGGTTTTTTTCGAAGATCATATCCCCGAATGAAAGTGTTTTAACCGAGTTGCTGAGATAGCCTTTGTATTCAAGTTTCGAATGAGGAAAGTAAATAACGAGACCGCCATTTTCTATGAAATTCCAGATTTCGGAAGCTCGGCGCGTCAAATTGCTATTCACTTTGTCTGTGATATCCGCACTCAGGTAGTCCGAATTTTTCGGGAGTGCGTTTCTCAAATAGTGAAGAGAATCGAATACAACAACATCGAAGTTGTCGAATTTAACTGAAGAATCAAGATTCGTTAAATCGTATTGCGATTTAAATTCGGGCAGTCCAACGGATAATATTGATGACATGATGCTTTCCTCACTTATCTATATTCACATTTGAACATTAAATTCACTTTATATGTACAAGAATTAGGTACTTATCGATAGATCGTGAGGGGTTTTTATATACTAATTATTTACTATGACCTTCTTTGGTCAGGTTGATGGAGTATTTCGGGATTTCTACAACGAGGTCTTTAGTTCCGATGATCACTTGGCAGGATAAACGGGAGTTCGGTTCGAGTCCCCACGCTTTATCCAGCATATCTTCTTCATCTTCACTCGGCGCATTCAAGGTCTGGAAGCCTTCTCGTACGATGACATGGCAGGTGGTGCAGGCGCAGACGCGGTCACAGGCATGGTCGATGTCGATGTGTTTCGCCAGCAGGGTGTCACAAACGGAAGCTCCCTGTTCGGCCTCGAAGCTGGCGCCATCCGGGCAAAGTTCAGCGTGCGGTAATACGGTTAGTTTGGGCATTGTATTTCCATAGTAAGCAAGTACTTCACCTGCAGTTTAAGCGCAATGCAGCCAGATACGAGCATCATAGTTTCAGGGTATCCAGGTTTTGCCCGGCAAACGCCTGTTTGATCGAAGCGTCCATGCGCCTGGCTGCAAATGCTTCTGTTGCATGGTTCAGTGCTTCAGTTGCTGAATTAATGGCATGGCTGTCATCAGCCATGGTGGCCGATCGCAGGGCATTCATTTCATCCATGATCTGCTGTTTTTCATTTGGATCGAGCAGGGTGTCGCCGTCCTTTACCAAAGCCGCCTCGATGGCTTCCAGCAGGCGCTGGGCATCCACTTGCGCCTCACGCAATACTCTCGTGCGCTTGTCATCCTCGGCAGAGGCAAACGATGCTTTGAGCATGCCGGCGATTTCATCTTCCGACAGGCCATACGAAGGCTTGACCACGATGTTGGTCTCTACGCCGCTTTGCTGTTCGCGGGCAGTCACCGAGAGCAAACCATCCGCGTCCACCTGGAACGTGACCCGAATACGTGCGGCACCTGCCGGCATAGGCGGTATGCCGCGTAACTCGAATTTTGCCAGCGAGCGGCAGTCGGATACCAGTTCGCGCTCACCCTGTACCACCTGGATGCTCATCGCGGTCTGGCCGTCTTTGAATGTGGTGAATTCCTGGGCACGTGCCACCGGCAGGGTGGAGTTGCGCGGAATCACTTTTTCCACCAGTCCGCCCATGGTTTCCAGCCCAAGCGATAAGGGGATGACATCCAGCAATAGCAGGTCGTCGTCGCTGCGGTTGCCTGCCAGCACATTGGCCTGGATGGCGGCGCCCAGGGCCACGACTTTATCCGGATCCAGGTTGGTCAGCGGTTCCTGCTTGAAATATTCGGCGACGGCCTGGCGCACATGCGGCATGCGGGTAGCGCCGCCCACCATGACCACGCCCTTTACTTCGTCTAGCGCAAGCCCGGCATCGCGCATGGCTTTGCGGGTAGGGCCTATGGTTTTAGCCACCAGGGTCTGGGTGAGTTCAATAAACTTGTCTGCACTCAGTTTGACGTTAACCAGCGTACCGGTGCTGAGTACGCTAATGATTTCCGCCTCGGAGTTTTCGCTCAGCCATTCTTTGGCACCACGTGCTTTGGTCAGCAGTAGCCGGGTATCCTCCTGGTTGAGCGGCGGCAATTTGGCCTGCTCCAGTATCCAGCAGAAGATGCGATGATCGAAATCATCGCCGCCCAGCGCCGAGTCGCCGTTGGTCGCCAGTACTTCAAACACGCCTTTGGAAAGTCGCAATATGGAGATATCGAACGTGCCACCGCCGAGGTCGTAGATCACATAGACGCCCTCGGAGCCATTATCCAGGCCGTAGGCGACGGCAGCAGCGGTGGGCTCGTTCAGCAGCCTGAGCACATTCAGGCCGGCCAGGCGGGCGGCATCTTTAGTCGCCTGGCGCTGGGCATCGTCGAAATAGGCGGGAACTGTAATCACCGCGCCTGTAAGTTCCCCACCGAGCGCTTTCTCTGCACGGATTTTTAAGGATTTGAGTATCTCGGCAGAAATCTCCACCGGGCTTTTGATACCGGCACGGGTTTCGATCTGCACCATGCCGGGCGCATCGATAAAGCGGTAAGGCACATGGGTGATATCGGGAATGTCGTTAATGCCACGCCCCATGAAGCGCTTGACGGAACTGATGGCATTTTTCGGGTCTGCGCTTTGCTGTCCTTGAGCGACATGGCCGACTTCGATGCCGCCGTTTTCCAGGTAATGGACAACGGAAGGTAACAGGGCATGGCCATGCTCATCGTGCAGCACCGTGCTCATGCCGCTGCGCACGGTCGCGACCAGCGAATTGGTGGTGCCAAGGTCAATGCCCACCGCCAGCTTGTGCTGGTGCGGTGCGGCGCTCATGCCTGGTTCTGCGATTTGTAATAAAGCCATGTGGTCGTTTTCTGAACGGGTCTTGATTCTAAATTTTCTAGTCTGGTGGTTTGCACCACAGTCTTATTTACACTAGGTTCTTAAATGGCAGCGTTCTCTAACGTTTCAACAGTCTGGGTAATGTCTGCCCGCACTTTATCGATAAAGCTTAATTTACGGACGGTTTCTGCCGCATCCGTCCAAGTGGCTTGGCTTGCCAATGCATCGGCTAAAGTAGCCTGCAGTTTTTTTGACAAGCCGTTTATTTCGGCTATCAAGGTTTCCAGTGCACTAATGTCATTGGCCGCTTCAGCATCTTCGGCCGCTTCACGCCACTCCATCTGCAGCATCAGGAAATCGGCCGGCATGGCCGTGTTGCTTTCTTCCAGGGTTTCTATGCCCTGTAATTGCAGCAGGTAACGTGCGCGGGTCGTGGGGTTTTTCAAAGTGCGATACGCATCGTTAACCACGGTGGCCAGCTGTATCGACTGCAATTGATCAGCACTGCTTGCCGCCACGAAGCGGTCAGGATGTACTTCGCTTTGCAACTTGCGATAGTGCTGGTCCAGCAACGCAAGATCGATGGAGTAGCCGACAGGCATGGCCAACAACTCGAAATAATTCTGGTGTAACCGGGGTAGCGAAGTGGTATCAGGCATAGAGCGAACGTGAATGGTTAAGCTGAAGTAAACCGCCGCCGCAATGGATCAGACAGTAAAGCTTTCGCCGCAGCCACACTCGTCTTTCACGTTAGGGTTGTTGAACTTGAACCCTTCGTTCAGGCCTTCCTTGGTGAAATCCAGTTCTGTGCCGTCAATGTAGACCAGGCTTTTCGGATCGACGATCACCTTAACTCCATGGCTTTCGAATGCGGTGTCTTCAGGCAGCATGTCATCCACAAACTCAAGCGTATATGCCATGCCGGAGCAGCCTGTGGTTTTAACGCCCAGGCGCAGTCCGATACCCTTGCCGCGGTTGGCAAGGAATTTTTCAACACGGCTGGCAGCAGTTTCGGTCAGGGTGATGGCCATTGCAACTCCTATGCGGCAACCGCAGCGGCAGGCTGTTTAGATTTTAAATCGGCTACCGCCGCTTTAATAGCATCTTCCGCCAATACGGAGCAATGGATCTTCACCGGCGGCAAGGCCAGCTCTTCGGCGATCGCTGAGTTCTTGATTTCGGCTGCCTGGTCCAGGGTCTTGCCCTTAAGCCATTCGGTCACCAGTGAGCTGGAGGCAATCGCCGAGCCGCAGCCGTAGGTCTTGAATTTGGCATCTTCGATGATGCCGGCGTCGTTGACCTTGATCTGCAGTTTCATCACGTCGCCGCAAGCCGGCGCACCGACCATGCCGGTGCCGACATTGACGTCGTTTTTATCCAAAGTGCCCACGTTACGTGGATTTTCATAGTGGTCTAATACTTTATCGCTATAAGCCATGGTAGTTCTCCTTAATCGTACATTGAAGAAATCGGTATCTGGTCAGCTTGCTTGCCAATAGCATGCATGCCACCAGTCCAATTCCTAGTGGGCAGCCCACTCGACCTTACTTAAATCAACGCCTTCCAAATGCATATCCCATAACGGCGATAACTCACGCAACTTGTCGATCTTGCTCTTCATCAACTCAATGGTGTAATCGATGTCTTCCTCGCTGGTGAAGCGGCCGATCGAGAAACGGATCGAGCTATGCGCCAACTCGTCGGAACGGCCAAGTGCACGCAACACATAAGACGGCTCCAGGCTGGCGGAGGTACACGCAGACCCGGATGATACAGCAATATCCTTCACTGCCATGATCAACGATTCGCCTTCGACGAAATTGAAGCTGATGTTCAAGTTGTGCGGCACGCGATGCTTAAGGTCGCCATTCACGTATACCTCGTCGATATCCTGCAGGCCATGCAGCAGGCGGTCGCGCAGGCGGCGGATGCGTGCATTTTCCAAGTCCATCTCTTCGCGCGCGATGCGGAATGCCTCACCCATACCGACGATCTGGTGGGTAGCCAGTGTGCCTGAGCGCATGCCGCGCTCGTGTCCGCCGCCATGCATCTGCGCTTCGATGCGGATACGCGGTTTGCGGCGTACATATAAAGCGCCTATGCCTTTTGGGCCGTAGGTTTTGTGGGCGGAAAAGCTCATTAAGTCGACCGGCAGTTTTTCCAGGTCGATGACAACCTTGCCGGTTGCCTGTGCTGCATCCACATGGAAAATCACATTATTGGCACGGCAGATATTACCGATGGCCTCAATGTCCTGGATCACGCCGATTTCATTATTAACAAGCATGACAGAGGCCAGCACGGTATCGGGACGAATCGCTGCACGGAATTTTTCCAGGTCGACCAGGCCATCCGGCTCCGGTGCCAAATAGGTGGCTTCAAAGCCGACGCGTTCCAGCTCGCGCACTGCATCCAGCACGGCTTTGTGCTCGGTCTGGATAGTAATGATGTGCTTGCCCTTGCCGCTGTAAAAGTTGGCCGCACCCTTGATCGCCAGATTGTTCGATTCTGTCGCACCGGATGTCCACACGATTTCACGCGGATCTGCATTCACCAGCTTGGCGACTTCTTCACGCGCATTTTCCACGGCTTTTTCTGCAGTCCAGCCGAATGGATGGCTGCGCGACGCCGGATTGCCGAAATGCTCAGTCAGGTAGGGGATCATCTTTTCGGCCACCCGTGGATCTGTCGGGGTGGTAGCAGAATAATCCAGGTATATCGGGGTATGTACGCTCATGCTCTATCCTCAAAAACTTAATCTATCAACCGCAGCCAGGCTACATTGCGATGGCTGTTAACTGCCTTAACCTGCTTAATTCACCTTGCAGCACCAAGAGGAATGCCTCCACCTGCTCGATGCTGTTGCTGCTGGAAAGGCTTACCCGTACGGCGCCTTTCGCTATATCGTGTTCTATGCCCATCGCCAGTAATACATGGCTGGGTTCGCTGCTGTCGCTGGAGCAGGCCGAACCGCTGGCTACTGCGTACCCTTTGCGATCCAGCGCCATCACCAGCGTTTCGCCCTCGATGCCGGGAAACGCAAAAAAACTCGTATTCGGTAAGCGTTCCACCCGGTCGCCGAAAAGCATTGCATCCAATTGCTTCAGTCCCTGTTCCAGTCGATCCCGCATGTGCCTGACTGTTGCTGTTCGCTGGAGCAATTCCTTGTTGATCAGTTCGCAAGCGGTGCCGAAACCGACAATCGCGGCTACATCCTCTGTCCCGCTACGCAATCCTTTTTCCTGTCCGCCACCTAACAGCAGGGGCTGGATATCTACGCGTTTATCCAGGATCAAGGCACCGGCGCCCTGGGGGCCGTTTATCTTATGCGACGACAGCGTCATGGCATGCACATTCAAGTCGCTGAAATCCACCTTGATCTTGCCCAAAGCCTGCACCGCATCCGTGTGCATGAATGCCTGGTGTTTCCTGGCAATCTCCGCAATCTCTGCGATATCCTGGATCACGCCTGTTTCATTGTTCGCCAGCATGACCGATACCAGGCTGGTCGGCGATACCAGGCTATCCGCGAGCGCCTGCTTGTCCAGCTTGCCATCGGCATCCACACCTATCGTATTCAAATGCCAGCCGCGTTTCTGCATGGCAACTGCCGGCCTAGTGACGCATGGGTGCTCGATGGCACTCACGGCAATGGCGTTGCCCTGGTTAATGCTGGCGATACCCATAATGGCCAAGTTGTTACTCTCAGTGCCGCTGCCGGTCAATATAACTTGGGACGGGTGCGCTCCCGCCGCATCTGCAACTTGTTCGCGTGCTCGTTCTATGGCCTGCCTGGCTGACCTTCCGAACAAATGACGGCTAGTCGCGTTGCCATACTGCTGCGACAGGTAAGGCAGCATGCTCTCCAGGACTCTTGGGTCGAGCAGCGTGGTGCCGTTGTTGTCGAAGTAGATGGATGTCTCGCTCATCGCAGATGCTTATACAGTGGCCGCTATCTGGTATTCCTTGCGGTTGCTCAATACGATCTTCTTGCGTTCCTGCTGCGAAGCAACCAGCTCGGCCAGTGATACGCCGGATAGATATTCGAGAATCTTGGTGTTCAGGCTGGACCATAGGTCGTGCGTCATGCAACGGCGCTCGTCACGGCAGTTTTCCTTGCCGCCGCACTGCGTGGCATCGATGAGTTCATCGACCGCGCTGATGATTTCGGAGACGGAGATTTCGCTGTGTTTTTTGGCAATACGATAGCCGCCACCAGGCCCGCGGACGCTTTTAACCAAGCCGCCACGACGCAGGCGGCTGAATAATTGCTCAAGGTAAGAAAGGGAAATGCTCTGGCGCTCGCTTATGCCAGCCAGTGTGACAGGCTTGTCGATTTCGTTCATTGCGAGATCCAGCATCGCAGTGACGGCAAATCTTCCCTTGGTGGTTAATCGCATCGCAGTTTCCTAAAGATCCAGGTATATGTTCGGGTATTCCAGGTTTATCAATAAAGGCCGATAGCCTTGATTAATGGGCCTTGCAGGCAATATTGCCAGACCAAAACTATATAATACCTTAATGCTTTAGTCAACTATTTTGTTGAGATAGTTCACATCGAATGCTTTGCCGACTTCGGCATCGGTTTCCACATCGCCGCCAAGTTTGGCGAGTTGCTGCATGACCTCTTTTAGCTGCTGGTCCTGCTTCGCGGCATGGTCCAGCAGGGCATGGATAGCCTTGTTCATCGGGTCATTCATGTTGTCGCTAACGGCATACGCAGAAAAGCCGATTTTCTCTGCCATGTCGTTGCGTTGTTTCGAGATTTCCGTTTCCAGTATGCGGGCTGGTATGCCTACAGCAGTAGCGTCTGCGGGAACATCTTTGACGACCACGGCATTCGAGCCGATTTTAGCGCCACGGCCTATCACAATCGGGCCGAGCACTTTAGCGCCGGCGCCAATCACCACGCCTTGCTCAAGTGTGGGATGGCGCTTGCCTTTGTTCCAGGATGTGCCACCCAGCGTTACGCCGTGATACAGCGTGCAGTCATCGCCGATGACGGCAGTTTCACCGATGACCACACCCATGCCGTGGTCGATAAACACACGGCGGCCAATAGTGGCGCCTGGGTGGATTTCAATGCCGGTCATCCAGCGTGCGATATGCGAGTTGAACCTGGCCAGCCAGTAAAAACGCTTGCGCCATATCCAGTGAGAAACGCGATGAATCAGCAGGGCATGCACGCCAGGATAGGTGGTCAACACCTCCCAGTGCGTTCGCGCCGCAGGGTCGCGTTCGAACACAACGGAAATATCTTCTTTAATTTGATTGAACATGCAATTCTCGGTGTCTCAAATTTTCTCTTTATTAATTAGGTTCGAGCGATCAATACGCTAAATAAGCTGTGAATCGGATTAATTACCTTCATCGCCGACGCTTCTCGGCCTGGGGGTCTGTGTGAGCTTCAGTATGCCACGCAATATATTCACTTCCTCTTTCTCTAGCCTTGCCCTGGCATAGATGCGACGCACACGTTGCATCAGGCGGCCCGGTTCCTGCGGATTCAGGAAGCCGATCTGCACCAGCGTTTCCTCCAGGTGCTTATATAATCGTTCAACATCCTCACTATTCGCCAGCGGCATCGCATAAGTATTGGTCGACAGTGCAGTTTCCTGCAGCAAGGCCATGCGTATTTCGTAACACATCACCTGGACTGCGGAAGCAACATTAAGTGAAGAGAAGTCCGGATCGCTAGGTATCATCGCCAGTAATTGGCATAAATCCAGCTCCGCATTCGATAGCCCGCTCATCTCCGTGCCGAATACCAACGCTATCTGCTCGCCAGCTGCAGCTGATCCTCCAGCCCTTATGGCGGCCTCCCTGGCAGATACCAGTTCGTGGGACAAGTTACGTTTGCGCGCGCTTAAACCGATCACCAGCACGCAGCCCACCAGTGCCTCTTCCAATGTGGAGCACACCGTAGCATTTTCAAGTAAGTCCACAGCCCCGCATGCAAGCGCATCCGCTTCTCGGTCGGGGAATTTTTTAGGATCGACCAGATACAGTTGTTTAATGCCCATGGTCTTCATGGCCCTGGCTGCCGCGCCAATATTTCCCGGGTGGCTGGTCTGGCAAAGTACAACGCGGAAGCGGCTTGCAAGCCCCAGGTTATTGGTGGATTCGGGTGTATCAGGCATTGAGTTAGGTTCCGTTTCGTGCCGGCCAATGGCGCCGATATATTTGGAGCAAAAGGCATAAGCCATTAAAATGCCATTTTAACAGTTCTTTAAATTGCTTTTACATTCAATGTGAAAGCAGCCTACAGTGGAAAATCCAGACCATGCACCCAGTACTTACTATTGCGGTTAAGGCCGCGCGCCGTGCCGGCAGCATCATTACCCGCGCCTCCCAGGATGTCGGGGCGCTGAAAGTCCGCAGTAAAACATTCAACGATTTTGTCAGCGAAGTCGATCATGCTGCCGAGCGGTCCATCATCGAAACCTTGCAGGAAGCATATCCCGACCATGGTTTTTTAGGCGAAGAGAGCGGTGCCGACCGTATCGATGCTGAAAATGTCTGGATCATCGATCCGCTGGATGGCACCACCAACTTTCTCCATGGCTTTCCCCAGTACAGCGTGTCCATCGCCCTCATGCAGCAAGGCGTGCTGACACAAGCTGTCGTCTACGACCCGAACCGCAACGATCTATTTACCGCAACACGCGGCAGGGGAGCCTTCCTGAATGACAAGCGTATCCGTGTAAGCAGCCGTGCCAAATTGCAGGAGTCCATCATAGGCACCGGTTTTCCCTTTCGCGATTTTGAGCATCTGGATACCTATCTTGGCATGTTCAAGGACATGATCAAAAAAACATCAGGCTTGCGTCGCCCAGGCTCGGCCGCGCTTGACCTTGCTTATGTAGCTGCGGGTTGGTTCGACGGTTTCTGGGAAATCGGCCTGTCCAAATGGGATATTGCTGCAGGTGCCCTGCTGGTGCAGGAAGCAGGCGGTATCGTGGGCGATTTTGAAGGAAATGAGCAATGGATCGACAGCGGCAATATTGTCGCCGGCAATCCAAAAGTATTCGGGCAGATGCTGCAAACCCTATCGCCACATTTAACGCCTTCGCTTAAATCTTCAGCGCAATAATGTTGTGCCGCAGTGATTTTACAAGCGGAAAGGCTCTGTCATCTCAATGCAATATTGCTTGGCTAAGCTGTCCGATGGCCCTTATGGGCTCGAATAAATCGAGTGATTAGTCCGTTTGGACTATTGTCGGAAAACAAAACGTGAGGCTTAATCACGACACGAAATAATAGGTTTGAAAACCCACCTTACTGGGGCGGAGATTTGGTCTTGTTTTTATTTTAGTACTTTAACCTAGGGGTAATGATATGAATTTTTTAACAGTTAAATCATGGGTGCTGGCAATAAGTTTGCTAGCAGGATCCATGTCTGCAATGGCGGCGCCTGTAATCAGCGGTGATTTGGATGCATCATCTAATGTAGAGCAGTATGAATTTAGTTCTACAGGCGTTGCAACTGGATTTACTGATTACCTTGCCGTTTCTTTTTTAGGTGATCGTGACATATTCGCTGTTCTGGGTGGCACTAGCTCTGGAGCAATCGATTTTTCAGCGTTCAACCTGGTTAGCTTTGATAAGCTCACTACACTTGCAACTGGTGATTTGAACAACCTTAAATTGCATATTGCTTCTGCTGATTTCGAAGGTACAAGCTCTGCCGGTACTTACTGGCTGTATGTAGCTGGTACTAGCACAGGTACTGCTACTTACTCAGGTTCGCTTTCTGCTATCTCCCCAGTACCTGAAGCTGAAACATATTCAATGATGTTGGCTGGTTTAGGTTTGATGGGATTTGTTGCACGTCGTCGTAAAGTTTAAGTAACAATGCATCAGCAATAAAAAAGCCCCGAAAGGGGCTTTTTTATTGGGTCTTATAAATGAATGTACCGCACATCAATAAGCGTTCTTCTCGCCTTTAAATACGACGGATACCGTCTTGAGTATGATGTACATGTCGAGCTTAGGACTCCAGTTGCGCAGGTACTCAATATCATAATCGATACGTGCCTTCATTTTATCCAGCGTTTCAGTTTCGCCACGCAAGCCATTTACTTGCGCCCAGCCCGTAATGCCAGGTTTTACCTTGTGCCTGATCATGTAGCCCTTAATAAGCTTGCGATACATCTCATTATGGGACACTGCATGAGGACGTGGACCTACAACGCTCATACGGCCCTGGAGGACGTTAATAAACTGGGGCAGTTCATCAAGTGAAGACTTCCGCAGAAACGCTCCCACTTTTGTTACACGTTGATCATTCTTCGTTGCCTGGACAACTTTAGCGCCATCTTCAGTGACCGTCATCGAACGGAATTTGTATACAGAAATTTCCTGGCCATCCAGGCCATAACGCCGTTGTTTAAAGATGACCGGTCCGGGTGAGCTAAGCTTAACGCATAAGGCGATCACCAATAAGATAGGGGAGATGGCAATTAAGATGGCTGTGGCGAACACAATATCGGCGGTGCGTTTGAGCAGACCATTAAACCCTGTGAATGGTGTTTCGCGAACAGCCACCACTGGGATGTCATCTACCTGGTCGACCCGGCTCTGAATCAAGTCGGTCAGGAAAATATCAGGAACAAAATAAATCGACGCGGTCGTGTCTTTAAGGTCATCCAGCAACTTGAGAATTCTCGGCTGGCTTGCCATAGGCAGTGATAGATAAATAGTGTTGATATTGTTGCTTTTGATGTAAGCGGCCATATCGTTCAGCTTGCCTAAAACAGGCGCATCAAGTTCGGCAGGTACGCGATCGGGGTTGCGATCCTCGAAAAACCCCTCAAATTGAATGGAGTTGTAATGGCTATGTACCAGCCTTAATGCCAGCTCGATACCTTGCTCATTCATGCCGGCAATCACTGCCCGTTTAACCGGGCCTTGTAACTTGATAAGAACTGGGGCGATTACTTTAAGGAGTAATACACCTAACATTTGCAGAATTGGGGTAAGTACGAGCCACAATAAAATCGTCTCTTTAGAAAATAGATAAATATATTTGGTCGTGAATCCAAAAAGAATGAGCAGCCCGGAAAGAATAAACCACGTAACCAGGATATTCCGCAGTGCCTTGAACCTGGGCAAGGTGATTTTAGAACTGCTAGGGAATGTAAGTGAAAAAATGATGAGGGATAAAATCAGGTAAGCTGGTTCAAGCCCGCCTTCCTGCAGTATGGCGACAATCCACAATGAAAAAACCGCGATCAATGGATCTAGCAGTGCTTCTGTAATCGATAGTATATTGTCGCGGGCTAATGCTATGCCGGATGCTTTGCGCACAGGCGGACTTGCTGTTTTGAAGTTCATTGTGTTTTATACATTCGATTGTATTTGGTAACCGCTTGTGCCCTATTTAATACATCGAGTTTCTTGAAGATACGCTGCATGTGATTTTTTACCGTAAAAGCGCTGATGTTAAGAATAGAGCCGATGTCCTGATTGGTTTTCCCACTTTTCACCCATTCCATAATTTCTGCTTCTCTAGGTGAAAGTGTACCAATAATTTCACTTTCTATTTGCTCAATTTGCATCAACTCTTCAGGCAATTGTTCTGGTAAATGTTCAACTTGCCGGAGTGACCAGTCAATGTACGGTAAAAGAATACTTAAAAACTTCCTGGATTTTATCGGCATTTTAGAGGTGCTACTGATAAAAACATATAGGCAGTCATGTCCACCACGGTAATCTTTAATTCCATGAGCCATTACAGACTTCATGTCTTTAAGATTTATGTTGGCTTCGATGCTGCCTTGGTGATCATGAAAAATACCTTTATCTACGCTAAGAGCAAATGGGCCTTTAGCGTTAGCCTGCCAGTAATCAAATAGGCGTTGCAGCAATTGCGTTAAGGTGTGACTGGAGATTGTGCCGGTTCTAACCCCAGGCAATGCTGATACTATGTCTATGTACAAAATACCTAAGGAAAAATCGCCCCAGGCCGCAATCATTACGTCATGTGCTATAAACTGTTGAAAATCGCCCTGCAGCCATAACATCAGTTCAAAGTGCGAACGTACATGCAATGCCTCAACCATTGTGTTGTTGAGCTTGAGTAGGTTGGTTTTATCTAGGTCTAGTTCAGTGATCATAATGTTAGATATTATTGATTTTCTTTAATAGTGCGTTTGGACTATTGATAGCATCAGTTTTAATGATTACTATTTATAGTGGTTTCAGGTAGGAGTAGCATTTACTATGCCAATAGCGATTAAAGCGAATTTCACTTCCCTGTTGCGGCCTATTAATCAGTCAATCTAAGCTAGATGACTAAGTTATAATGAATTGATATTATTCAATAAATTATCCTTGCACATTAACCGGAATATGTATGTCTACTGATTTTTTAAAGACGTTTCCCGACCTGGACTGGCTTGGCAGGGCAGACAAATATGAAGAAGAGATTTTTGAAATAATCAATCATATTAAGCTGTTCGATAAATTCAGCCGTGATGAAGTGCAAGCGCTTTGTCGGTTCATGCAGTGCTATGCAGCGCCGCGTGATTACAAGCTTTTGAATGAAGGGGATAGTGGGGATTATCTATTGCTAATCCTGAGCGGTACGATAAAAGTAACCAAGCACATCCCCAAGGAAAGCGATAAGGTATTGGCTGAAGTGGGAATTGGCAGCACTCTTGGCGAAATGTCGATGATCGATGCGCACCCCCGTTTTGCAACCTGTACAACCATAATCCCTACTGATTTTGCAGTGTTGACCCGGGATTCTTTTAATAATGTTTTAATACAAATGCCACGATTGGGTAATAAACTATTACTAACCCTGCTGCAAACTACCACCATGCGCCTCAGGGAAGCTTGCGAGCAGCTGATGCCGACAATTTCAGAGTCAGTGCATGGCGCCTCTATATAAGTTTTAAATGGTTTACTCTTTAAATTTCCGTATAAGTGGCAATCAACTTTTGTTTAAATTCCTTTGTTTGTTTATAGCGCTGAATTTGTCGTCAGCATATGCTGATGAATTCGATACATTCAATGTCGTGGTGGGTAGTAATTACACGCATGACAGCAACGTCTTCAAATTACCATCTGGTGTCCAGCCCGCCGTAAGTGGCGCAGAGCGCTCAGATAACATCCTAAGAAATTCAGTTGGGTTTAGGATTGATAAAAAATATTCCCTCCAGGCATTCAAGGTTACGTTTGATCATGTGGATACTCGCTACGACAATGCTAAGTTCCTTGATTTTAAAGGGAATAATTATAGCGCGGTATGGTTGTGGGCATTGACCCCTCGCTTAACGGGTATATTGTCTGCGGATAGAACGGTATCTTTAATCCCATTTCAGGATTTTAGAAATAATAATGTGAATACCACACCGACCCAGATTATCAGAACCAATGAAATGAAGATTTTCAGCCTGGATTATTCCCCATTCGGCAATTGGCATCTGATAGGTGCTTACAACAAATTTACCTTAGATAATAGTCAGACTTTTTTACCAGAAACAAGCTTTGAGCTTGACTCCGTTCAAGGCGGCTTGAAATATGTTTTCCCGTCAACAAGTTATATTTCCCTGACTGCTAAAGATAGCCAAGGTAAAAATCAGGTGGTTAATAATGCTAGTTTTGTTGGCAAAGAATTTGATGAGCGTCAACAAGAACTGACTGCATTGTGGTACCTCACTGGGAAATCAAAAATATTGGCGAATATTGGACATATCGAACGAACGGATGACAGTTTTCAAATCCGGGACTTCAGTGGAATGTTTGGCGGCATTAATTACACTTGGGACATTACAGGTAAAACTACTATCTCGATGGGCGTTTCAAGAAAATTATCGTCGTTTCAAACTCAATTCGATAGCTATAGTGTTAGTGACATCTTATTTATTAACCCTACTTGGTATGCCACTTCAAAAATAACAGTCAGTGCAAATGCACAAGTTGGCCGCAGGGCATATAAAGGGGAAGGTAATTTACCAAGTGTTTCGAATAGAGTGGATGACACGTTGTCCTATGGGATAGGTGTGGACTGGAGCCCTCGTAGTACAATCAAAGTGGGGTTTAATCTCCAACGCGATGAAAGAGATTCCAGCTTGTCTAACTTTGATTACTCTGCAAATGTAGCCAGCATTAATGGCTTATTAACTTTTTAGTATGGAAGCCCACTTGAATGTTTAACTCTAATTCTAATTTCCTGATTTATGCCTTAATAGCCATTCTCTCTTTAAGTGCTTGTAGTAAAGAGGCGGAAAAGAAATCTTCTACACAGGTAGCCGCCAAAGTGGATGCTGCCGAAATATCAATGCATCAAATCAATCAGGTGATGAGTACAGCTAAAAATGTTACCTCGGAGAATGTATCCGCTATCCGGCAGCAAGTTCTAGAGAAATTAATTGATCAGCAAATTTTAGTGGATAAAGCAGCTAAAGAGAATTTAGACAGAACGCCTCAAGTGATGATGGCAATTGAAGCTGCCAAAAAAGATATTATTGCTCGAGCGTTCCTGCAGAAAATGGTGGCCAATGATGTGAAAGTTACCGATCAGGAAGTAAGGGGATATTTTGACGAGCATCCTGGATTATTCTCAAAGAGGCGTATATACAATTTGCAGGATATTGGGTTTGAAAAAAACGAACAGTTGTTTGCAGAGGTAAGTGCAGAGTTGGAAAAGCATAAGACCATACAGGAATTGGCCGATTGGCTAAAGGCCAAAGATATCAAGTTTTCTGCCGGTGCGTATACAAGGCCTGCCGAGCAGATTCCTCTGGAAATATTGCCTAAGCTGCAAGATGTAAAAGACGGTGAGACTGTTGCGTTAGAAGTTGAAAATGCAATACATGTTATTAAAGTTGTTAAATCGCAAAGTGCGCCTATTGAGCTTGCTGCTGCTACCCCATTCATCAAAAACTATTTCCTGAATACAAGAGGCAAGGAAATAGTAGATGCTCAAATGAAAAAATTCCGCTCCGAAGCAAAAATTGAGTATGTTGGTGATTTTGCTACCATCAAAGATGACAATAAAGTGAGTTCCGAAATAGTGAAACCTACTGATGCAACTAAGCCCCTTAAAGAAATGACCACTAAAAAATATAATGCTGATGAAGGTATAGCGGGATTAAAGTAGCCAACAGCAGTAATAATTAAAAGGAACTTAATGTGAAACATAATTTTATTAGATTACTTGCTTTGATAAGCATGGCATTGGTATCAATGGTATCAATCGGAACTTCAATTGCTGATGAAAAAGTAGACTATCTACTAGGTTCTGGCGACTCCATACGAGTTAACGTATTTCAAAATCCTGAATTAACCACTGAAACTCGTGTTTCTGAGAGTGGGACTATTACATACCCTTTGATCGGTGAAATTAAGGTAGGCGGTAAGACCATACAGGGTGCAGAGCAGACAATTGCCCAGGCACTGGTAAATGGTGGTTTTGTACAGCAGCCCCAAGTAAATATTGTTCTACTGTTGGTGCGTGGTAATCAAATAGCAGTCCTAGGTTTAGTCAATCGTCCCGGTCGTTATCCGCTTGAAACATTTAATACACATGTTAGTGAGATGCTGGCTACTGCCGGAGGGGTTGCCTTTGCAGCGGGTAATGGTTTGGTGTTGCTGTCTGGGACTCGCGATGGTAAGCCATTCAGGGCTGAAATTGACATTGCCTCCTTATTGTTAGGGGATCAAAAGTCACAAGATATTTTAATTAACAATGGCGATGTATTGTATGTCACACCAGGCAATCAAATTTCTGTGATTGGCCAGGTACTACGTCCTGGTAGATTCCCTCTTGATACACTTAAAATGCGTGTTGCAGATGCTATTGCTTTGGCTGGAGGGATGATACCTACAGCTTCTGATACGGCCTTTATAACCGGCATACGTGACGGGCAGCCATTTAAAAAAGAAGTGGATATTGCTGGCCTGTTTTTGTCTAAAGATATCCAGGAAGAAACTTTAGTCATGGCTGGCGATCAGATTTATGTGCATCGCGCTCCTGTTTACTATATTTATGGTGAAGCTCAGCGACCAAGCAGCTACAGGGTCGAAAGAGGAATGACTGTAATCCAGGCACTTGCTCAGGGTGGCGGCCCCACGATCCGTGGTACACAGAGAAGTATCAAGCTGTATCGTAGGAATGATAGTGGTGTGGTTGAGAAAATATCGCCCAAAATGACCGATGCAGTTCAGGCTGATGACGTATTGTATGTGCAAGAAAGCCTATTTTAAGGATAGCAATGAATCTGCTTCAATTTTTACTTGTTTTAAAAGCACAATACAAAGTTATAGCAGTTGTTTTCTTGATAACTGTTATATCAACCCTCATATTCAATTTATTGTCGCCTAAGAGTTATGTTGCTACTACCTCAGTGCTGCTTAACTACAAGGGGATGGATCCTGTAACGGGTGTTGTTTTGCCTGCTCAGCTTATGCCTGGCTATATGGCAACGCAGTCGGACATTATCACTAGCCATAACGTAGCTGCAAAAGTTGTCGAGAGGCTTGGTATCGCGAATAGTCCACAAGCTCAAGAGCAGTTTCAAGATGCTACAAAAGGTCAGGGCACCATACAGGATTGGTATGCGGATTTGCTTTTGAGGAAGCTGGATATAAAACCATCCAGGGAAAGTGCAGTTATCCAGATTTCATTTCGTGCAGTTGAGCCTAATTTTGCTGCTGCAGTGGCGAATGCATTCGCTGAAACTTATATCCAAACAAGTGTGCAGCTTAAAGTTGAACCAGCACAAAGAGCGACTGGATACTTTAGCGGCCAGGTTAAGGCCTTGAGAGATAATCTTGAAAAGGCCCAACAAAAATTATCTAAATATCAACAAGATAATGGAATTACAAGTGTTGTGGAAACCCTCGATGTTGAAAACTCAAGGCTTAATGAGCTTTCTTCACAGCTGAGCATGGCCCAGTCATTAGCAATTAACTCAACCTCACGGAGAAATAATGCCTTAAGTAATGCAGGGGATTCTCCGGATGTTGCTTTGAATCCTGTAATACAAAGCCTGAGGATCGATGCTGCAAGAGCCGAATCTAAACTTGCAGACCTAAGCCAGCGAGTGGGGGCAAACCATCCACAGTATGTCTCTGCTAATGCAGAATTCCAGAAAATAAAAGGCCAACTGCAAGATGAAATACGCAGGGCATCCAACAATATATCCGGGTCTGCGACTATAAGCCAACAAAGTGAAGCCGGATTACGCACGCAAGTCGATTTGCAGAAGAAAAAAGTGCTTCAATTAAACGGTATGCGTGGCGAATTTAGTTTGTTGCAAAAAGATGTAGAAACTGCGCAAGCGGCAATGGATGCCGTGAATCAGCGTTTAAGCTTGACTAGTATTGAAGGGCAGTCTAACCAAAGTGATATCGCAATCCTTAATCCAGCGGTAGCTCCGCTTCAAGCTAGCAGTCCTAAAATCCTGATTAATTTTCTATTATCAATTTTCATGGGAACAATATTTGGTATAGGTCTCGGCTTTATTGTTGAGATGCTGAATCGAAAAGTTAGAAGTCGTGAGGATATTGTTGATCTGCTCGAAGTGCCAGTTTTTGCAGTAATTGAAGGCAAGCCGGCAAAAACTAAATTAGCATTATTGCTTGCTGATAAACGCAAGTTGTTACCTGGGACGTGAAAATAGAATGGACAACATAAAATCAGGCCACGATCTCCAGGCGATAGCAAGGAATACCAATCGTGAAACGAGTATAGGCAAACATTTGCTGGATCTTGGCAAGATTACTCCAGAAGATGCAGAGCGCATATTACGATTACAGAAAGAAGAGGGCTTAAGATTCGGTGATGCAGCTAAAAAGCTGGGTTTGGTTACCGAAGGGGATATCAGTCGCGCATTAGCGCTGCAATTCGATTATCCATATCTGCAGCCGAATGAGGGAGCCTTCAGTAAGGAGCTTGTTGCTGCATACCAGCCATTCTCAAAACAGGTCGAGGCATTGCGTGCCCTACGCAGCCAATTAATATTGCGATGGTTTAATGAAGGCTACAAAGCGTTATCCATCGTCTCAGCAAATGCAGGTGAGGGATGTAGCAATCTGGCAGCCAACCTTGCGGTTGTCTTTTCCCAGCTCGGTGAACAGACATTATTGGTAGATGCAAATCTTCGCGATCCTGTTCAGCACAAGATTTTCAATCTAACTGAACAGCGTGGTTTGTCCGATATATTGGTTGGCAGGGCAAGTGTCGATGTAATTACTAAAATCGAGTCCTTCCTTGATTTGTCTGTTCTCGGCGCAGGGACAGTACCACCTAACCCCCAGGAGTTATTAAGCCGAGCCTCTTTTTCTCAATTGATGAACCAATTGATGGAAAACTTTGATGTCGTAATTGTTGATACAGCGCCAGGTGTTGATACATCGGACGCCCAAACTGTAGCCGGTCGTTGTGGAGGCGCGTTATTGGTATCTAAGCTGAATAAAACACGCATTTCCGACCTGGCAAATATTCGTGATCAACTAAGGGTAACTGGTGTCCAGATAGTGGGTGCAGTTGTTAACGACTTTTAGCTTTCTCAATGGTTAATATTTTGCTTGCCAAAAACAACGCTGCATTGAGTAAGCTATCAGGCTGGTTGCCAATTGCGATAGGCTTGCTAGTCATGTATATGCCAACCTACTATGGTCTGGCTACGAATCTTTGGGTATCTGAAGACCAGGCTTATGGTCCGCTAATCTTACTTCTCGTCATTTATCTTTTCTGGATGAAGCGCCTGGAGCTTGGGCAAATTCTGCCCAAATCCAATCCGGTTACAGGCTGGACTTTTTTCATTGTTGGTCTTCTGCTTTATATTTTAGGCCGTTCTCAGGATATTATTGTTTTTGATGTGGCATCCCAGATATTTGTATTTTCGGGATTAATACTTGTTACTCGTGGCTTTAACGCATTAAAACTATTGGGATTCCCACTTTTTTTCATCCTGTTTATGATCCCTTTGCCGGGATTCCTGCTAGACGCTCTCACATTACCCATGAAAATTGCGGTATCCACAGTCGCAGAACATGTGCTGTATTGGTTTGATTACCCTATTGCACGCACGGGCGTTGTGTTGCAAATTGGTCAGTATCAACTACTGGTTGCAGATGCATGTGCAGGGATGCATACCCTGATCTCGCTGGAGGCTTTGGGATTACTCTATCTGCAACTGGTTCGCCATGACTCCTTGTTCAGGAACGTTACATTAGGCCTCCTAATTATCCCAATATCATTTACTGCAAATGTGATTCGCGTCATGGTGCTCACATTAGTCACTTATCATTTTGGAGATGAGGCTGGTCAAGGCTTTGTCCATGGCTTTGCCGGAATGGTGTTGTTTATAGTTGCCCTTACATTGATCATGAGTGTTGATTCGATTTTGCAATACATCGCAAAAAGACACAGGGCTTCCTAATGAAGAATTTCTCCATCAGAAATTTAATTCTCATGTTATTGATGATGGCTGCGGCAGTAATTGCTATAGTGATGCATCCTACTCATAAAATTTCCGATGATCTAAAGAAAATTGATTTGGAAACAATGATTCCTACTCAATTTGGCGATTGGAAATTATTGCCGAATCAGACGGCACAAATCGTAAATCCTCAACAAAAGGCGATGATCGACAAGATTTATTCGCAAACGCTCTCACGTACATATACTAATTCAGATGGTCGCAATCTCATGCTTGTCATTGCCTATGGTGACGACCAAAGCGATGCAAAGCAGCTTCATTATCCGGAAATATGCTATCCGGCACAGGGTTTTCAAATATTGTTTAATCGCTTAGGTAACGTTAAAACGGAGTTTGGAGAGATCCGGGTTAAAAAGATGTCGACAGTGATGGGGGATCGTTCAGAACCCATTACTTATTGGACGACGGTAGGTGAAAAAGTTGTACGTGGCAGCATTGAAACTAAACTTGCCCAACTAAATTATGGCATTCATGGTTTGATTCCAGATGGTATGTTGATTAGGTTCTCAAGTATAAATGGCGATACTGAGAGCGCATTTGAGGATCATCAACAGTTCATAAATGAGTTACTGAAGTCTGTGTATCAAGATTCGCGTGAGCGATTGATTGGGCCACCTCATTCCCTGTATAACGGACAGAATTCGAATGCTAGGTCCAAGATACCCCTTTAGCTTGACGGCCACTCAACGTATGTTGGTTGCCATTGAACTCCCAAAATATAGTCATAGCAGATTTGAAATAATTGTTACACAAAAAACCATTTCTGCTTAACTTCAAAACCATTGATTCCATTTGACTTTCAGAAAGCAGTTTAAATAGATATGAGCTTAGGCAAGGCAAGTATAAAAGCTGCCAAATGGAGCTTGATAGCGACATTTGCACGGTTTGCGCTCCAGATAATTGCGCAAGTTATACTCGCTCGGCTGCTCGGCCCTGCTAATTACGGTTTATTTGGCATCGGCATGATTGTTTATACATTCGGTAATTTCTTTTCAAGTTTTGGCTTCGGCAGGCAGTTGCTCCAAAAACCTGTGATCACGGATGAAGACATCCGATTTGCTTTTACATGGCAGGTGGTTACCGGTGTTACCGCCACTCTTGTTATTTTAGCTGCGGCCCCCTGGCTTGCGGAATACTTCAAAGAGCCGAAAGTATTACCTGTAATTCAGTGGCTGAGTCTGGCTTGTGTGCTGAATGCTGCAACTGCTCCGGCCAACAATCTGCTACAGCGCGACATGAATTTTAAAAAGTCGGGCATTATCCAATTCGTAGGATACGGTGTTGGCTTCTTGGGTTTGGGTATCCCGTTAGCAATGGCGGGATATGAAGTTTTTGCATTGGTAACCGCTTGGCTTGCACAGGCTGTCATTGTGTTAATTGGAACCTACATTGCCAGACCTCACTCGATTAAACCTTTACTGTGGTTTGAGCATGGGCGAAATGCAGTGAGTTATGGATGGGTAGTGTTTGTAACGAACATCGTTAACTGGTTGTTAAACAATCTGGATAGAGTAGTAATAGGTCGCCTGCTCAATATTCAATCGGTTGGGTTTTATACTATCGCATATAATCTTGGAACTATGCCCAATACTTTGCTGCTTGGTAATCTACAAACGGTATTCCTTGCGGCAGGCGCAAAAACGGAGGGCAACCTTTCTCGGTTGCGGGATGGTTACCTACAGGTGCTGGCCACAATTCTCGTTATAGTGATGCCTGTATTTGCCTTTCTTTCAGTAATGTCTCCAAACATCATTGCCTTACTGTACGGTACTCGCTGGCAAGCGAGTGGACATGTTCTTTCCATTCTTTTTATTGGCATGCCGGCCTTGATAATCTGTGGATTGTCTACACCAGTGCTCTGGAATACCGCCCGTGAGAAGTATGAGTTTCTACTGCAGATGCCAGTGCTCTTAGCTGGTGCTGCCGCTCTATATGCTTTTGGTGATTTGGGATTAACAGTTGTAGCGTGGATTGCGGTTGCCATTATGGTTGTCAGGGCTATTGTTGTCGCAGGTGCGTCAATAAAAGCATTGGATATTTCATTTGTAAATTTACTGGGTGACGCAGGCCGGGGTGTTTTGTTGAGTATCCTCAGCTATTGGATAGCTAAATTTGGCATTATGATAACTGCTGGGATTACATTGCCGATTGCAGCAATCGTTGTGAGCAGTATTTTTGCGATAGTTATTTTTATGACTCTTGCATGGTTCTTCCCTAAAATTCTTGGTAACCGCACATGTGCCATGCTCGCCCGATTCTTGCCTGTCTTTGCGACACGATGATTAAAATTAAGTCTCGCCATGTTTGAAATTGCATACATCACCGGACTTTCTGTCGCTGCATTTCTAGCCCCAATCGTTGGCATTATGCTTATATTAATTGCAATGCAATTTACAAAAAAGCGCCAAACCGGATTTGTTTATTTAATTCCTTATGCCATCGTGCTGGTAGCAATGGCAGATGCTCTTTTCTCCGGTAGGTCTTTCGATAACATTTATTCTCAATTAACATTTGCTGAAGCAAGACCTTCAATCAATACTTGGCTGGTGAGAGTAGCAACCTTTATTATGTTAATGGCTTCATTTGAGCGCATTTTTACTAATGCCTTTAAGAATAAGCATATATTTGGAAGGGAACCTGCATTAACTGTTTGCTTCATAATGTTTTGGATGGGCTCTGTTGGTATCCCAATGTTTTTTTCTGCACACCCTTCTTTTTCCCATGATAATTTTTATTCATTAATAATTGGCGTTGCAGTACTTTCTTTAAGCCAAGAGGAAGGGGAGGGGTTTATTCTGGCTTTAAGAAATGCTTTCACACTAGTAATTGTTGCAGGGTTCTTAATGATAGCCATTAAACCAAACATGGTAATTGCAATAAATTATTCACAGGGCATAATTGCTGGCCTTCCGCGATTCTCAGGTCTTTTGCCTCATGCCGTAATGCAGGGTATTGTAGCTTTGGGTTTATTGTTAATACTATATGTACAACCATTCAAGAATAAAATCCTAAATGGATTTGCCTGGTTAATTGGATTAATAGCGCTTTTTGTTGCTCAGTCTAAAACGGCTTGGATATCCTCCTTATTTTGTTTTGGAGTTTTATGGTGGATGACATATAAATCTTCGGATCATTACGCTAATAATTTAAAGAGTAGATCCAAACTGGCATTCATTCTAGTCGCTACTTTATTGATACTCACACTTGCAGTTGGTTTAACTATTTTGTTCGGCGATGTTGGTGCACGTATGGATAAATTTCTTTTTAGTAGTGAGGGGCAGCAAATTGCTTCTTTCACTGGACGAGATGTTATTTGGCAATTTGCATTGGATGAATGGGCAAAAAATCCTATTTTTGGTTATGGGCCCCAATTTTTGAATTTAGAGCAAAGGATTGTGAACGGGATGCTTAATGCTACACATGCTCATAATCAGTATCTAGATACACTTGCCAGGTCTGGTTTGGTGGGATTGATACCACTGGTAATTTATATGTTAGGAATAGTATTGACGGTGGTAAAAATGACTAAAGACACTCGACCTTTAGCTGTTGCATTATTCCTTTTATTAATTTTTAGTTCTATTAGTGAGGTGCCATTTTCATTATATGGATATGGTGTAGAACTATTGTTTCAGTTAATAATCTTTGCAATTATTATTAGTGGATTACCTAACGCAATAAGAAAAAATCTCGTTCAAAGTAATATTCAACCTCATAGTAGTTTATGAAATTTTCTGTTGTCATTCCTCTCTTTAATAAGCAGTTATATATCAAGCAAACTTTAAGTTCGGTACTTATACAGAACTATAAAGATTTCGAGGTGCTAGTTGTAGATGATGGTTCTACCGACGATAGCATCGTCATAGTTAATGCTATCGATGACGATCGTATTCGAGTAATTTGTCAGCAAAATGCCGGTGTTTCAGTTGCAAGAAATCGTGCTATCCACGAGGCAAATGGTGAATGGATATGTTTTTTAGATGCGGATGATTGGCAACACCCAGAATATCTGTCTGAAGTAATGAAGTTGATAAATAAATTTCCACACGTTGACGCAGTAGCAGCGCGGTTTAAAAGCATACCTGATTCTGAGCATTGGAATCCTGAAGTTTGGCCTTTGCAACCCGCGCAATACGAAATTATTGAAGATCTTCCTAAGCGGTGGATGCAGGAAATACCTTTTTTTACTGGATCTATAGTCATTCGTAAAAAATTACTTACTACCTTGTCTCCTTGTTTTCCAATTGGCGAATCCTGCGGCGAAGATTTAGATGTATGGTTTAGGGTCGCTGAAAAAACAAATATCGTTTTATTAAATCAACCTTTAGTAGCCTATCGTACTGCTATTGAGAGTAGTCTGAGTTCGACTAGCAATCATAGCATTCATGCGCCTTATTTACGCCGAATGACTCAGCGCGCACCATTATTACCTTTCCCTATCCGGCGATCTACAATGGATTTTGTTGCACATCAATTCATTACCCGGGCGCGTGTTGAGGCAAGCTTGGGTTTCCGTCTAGTTGGAATGAAACTGTTAATACAAGTTGTCCATATTGCATGGAGGATTAGACGTTGGTGGGTTACTTTATTCATGTTGCTTATATTCCCTAAAGCAGCAATAAGGCGATTGCAACAGTGGCGTGAGTGTCGCACTAACATCTGAGATTATGATTCTAAAATATAGAATGAGTATTTTTGAAGACCTTAAAGTAGCACAGGAAGGGTTTCTTTCACTAGGATTCTGGGCGCTACAGGTTTATCGTTTCGGCCATTTGCGGTACCGCTATACTAGTAAATTAGTTAGATATCCCTTAGCGGTAATTCATATAGTACTTTCAAAATTTGCCGAGATTGTTTGCGGTATCACCATTGGTGTTTCAGCCAAAATCGGCCATCGTTTAATCATAGAGCATTCCGGTTGCATTGTGATCCATGGCAATGCTGTGATTGGCGACGATTGTATCGTCCGCCAAGGTGTCACGATTGGTAATAGACGGCTAGATGATCCTTTCGGTGCCCCCACAATAGGTAATCGTGTCAATATCGGTGCTGGAGCCAAAATTTTAGGGCGTGTGACAATAGGTGACGATGTTGAAATTGGTGCTAATGCTGTGGTGATTAAAGATGTACCCGCTGGTGCAATCGCTGTTGGAGTACCCGCACGGATTATTCTTAAAAGTGATCAGGTATGAGCGGCAAGCTATTAGTTACAAATGCATGTAGGGTCGCAATCGTAATCAAGGCATTGAACGAAGAGAAGCGCATTGCCAAAGCCTTGCAAAGCTCACTGGAAGCAGTTAGCCAACTGGGTGGTGAAGTCATATTGGCTGATTCATGCTCTACCGACAAAACAATCGAAATTAGCCGTACTTTCCCAATAACCATTGTGCAACTTGCCAACTCTAGCGATCGCTGCTGTGGGGTTGGTCCTCAACTGGGCTACCAGCATTCTATAGCTGAATACATATACATTCTGGATGGGGATATGGAAATGCTACCGGGATTTTTGGATAAGGCAGTTGCATTTCTGGATGCGCACCCCGAAATCGCTGGTGTGGGCGGGCAAGTGGTTGAGATGAATACAGACAGCCTGGAATATAGCTCCAGAGTCGAACGCGCAGCAGGTCACATGCTGGCAGGCCAGGTTGATCGACTGGATATGGGTGGACTTTATCGCAGAACAGCAGTAGAGCAGACAGGATTTTTTTCAAATAAAAATCTGCATAGTTATGAGGAATATGACCTCGGGGTAAGATTAAGAGCAAGAGGTTGGCAACTTTATCGATTGCCACTTGAATCAGTTAAGCACTACGGACATGATGCTCCCGCCTATCAGTTATTAATGAGGCGCTGGAAATCTCGATATATATCGGGTTTGGGGGAGGTGATAAGGGCTTCGTTCGGCAAGCCTCATTTAATCATGGTGCTAAGAGAAGTGCGCGAGTTAAGAATTTATCTAGCGACTATTGTATGGTGGCTTTTGTTGCTGGCAGTGCTATTAAGCCCAATCCCGATAGGTATAAAAACTTTAATTCTTAGCGTATGTTTCTTAACTCCATTTGCTTTGATTTTGATTAAGAAAAAAAACGTTTCGAAGGCAGTATTTTCTGTGGTGTCCTGGAATTTCAATGCCGCAGGATTGTTGCGTGGAATATTGACTCATCAGAAAAATCCTCAGGAACCAATTAACTCACAAACCATTTCCTCAGTACCCAACAATTAACGGGGTCAAGCATGTACCTAAACTTCATCAAACGTCGACTGGTTTTCGATGCTAAACGCAGATTCTCAAGTGTCAACTCTTTGCATGAGCTCAATACCAATACTAATACCTTAATTGTTAATTACAGGCATGAGCTTAGTAACACACAAATTTATCCTTTTTATTTTTATCGGGATATTTTAAAAAAACAGCATGGCATTCAATTTCAGGAGGTCAGCATTGATCTTGTGAATACCAGTGCATCATCGAGTATGCGTGGGGGCACCAATGTGAAGCGCATCTATTTTCAGCATGGCTTTATGATGTCTAATGAAGAGGTGGTAAAGAAACTTGAATTATTGTCGGCCACATTCCCTCAAGCCAAAATCGCTTTTATGGATTGGTTTGCCCCCTTACATATCCGATACTCGAACAGTATTGATCCATACATTGATAGCTATATCAAAAAGCAGACATTCACGAACTTTGCAAACTATAACAAGCCAACAATTGGTGACACCAACCTGAGCGACTATTATGCTAAGCGCCACAATATAGACTTGCCGGGCATGACGTTCATTGCGCCTGTCGGTTTCGAAAAAAAATTAAGGTTATGGCCTAATTTTTATTTATCTCCACAAATGGTGGATCTGTTCCTAGGCAAGTTTCCAAGTGTTCAATCACGACCAATTGATTTACATGCACGCATAGCATCTAAAGGCGATGCGTGGTACCAAGCTATGCGTAGTGAGTCTATTCAGGCAGTAAAGAATTTATCTGGAATCAAAATTGCTTCAGAGGGGCGAGTGAAGCGTAATAAATTTTTTGCTGAGTTGAGAAACAGTAAAATTGTATTTAGCCCGTTTGGATATGGCGAAGTCTGCTGGCGAGATTATGAAGCTTATGCAACTGGTTCTTTATTAATTAAGCCTTCTGTAGATCATCTAAAAACAAGTGACAATTCATTTGTCGAAGGAGAAACCTATGTAGGAATCAATTGGGATTTAAGCGACTTTGAGGAAAAACTTAATAAGTTTCTCGCAGAGGATTGTAGGGAGAAAATCGCGCGAAATGCATTTGAGTATCATCGAGGCCAGATTTTAGGTACAGAGATTTCAGATTTAATAGCAAGTACATTCAGTTGATTTTTCTGAAAATTACGAATTCGGGAAAAACTTATTACGGATGAGTAGCCATTTTTGGTATTAAATTCTTATGCTCTTCTATTTAATAATATTTAGAAAATTGTCAAATATTAAGGCTGTAAACGCGGTCAGTTCTGATTGAACCGCCACATTTAAGGGATAAATACGTGAAGCGATACATATATGTGGCTACACCTTGGGGGCCCGTTGGTGGGGGTATGTACAAGGTTGCCGATTACCTTATTCAGGCTCAAGACCATGTTAACGGAAGTGCGGAGCTTCACGGTTTAGATACGCGCGGAAATGGATCCGCATTTCTCTCCTTTGCCTATTTGGTAAAATCTCTATGGAAGATATTGATTGGGCATATTTCTGGTAACCTTGCTGGTGTTCATATTAATATGGCAGAGCGGTTGAGTGTGTTACGAAAAGGGCTGATATTAGTCTTTTGCCGCTTGCTTGGAATACCAACTTTATTGCATTTGCACGCTGCACAATTCCCTCAGTTTTATCATGCTTTACCAGTTTTGTTTCGTTCCGTGATACGTCAGCTATTCAATATGCCTGAGGTTTGTATAGTCTTGGGTGAGTCTGCAAAACAATTTATTCATCATGAATTACTTGTGCCCTTGGATCGAATTGAAATTGTAATTAATGGAGTGCCTCCTCCCATAATTGCAAGAAGGAAGATTGATAAAGCTGAGAGACAACAAATCCTTTTTCTCGGAAACCTTTCAGAGCGTAAAGGGGTGTCTGATTTATTGAATGCAATCGCGATTGCTAAACTTAATCCAGATGACGTTTCCGTTAATTTGGCTGGCGGCGGGGACATTGAAAAATATAAAATTCTGGCAGCCACTTTAGGCCTGAATTCTTTGGTATGTTTTAAAGGATGGGCTGATCAGCAAATTGCTTCTGCATTGATTGCTCATGCGGATATATTAATTTTGCCTTCTTATGATGAAGGGCTGCCTTTAGTCATTCTTGAAGCAATGGCAAACGGGGTTGCTGTCATCTGTACGCCTGTAGGTGAAATACCTAATTTCTTGACGAATAAAAAGAATGCTTGCTTTGTAAAACCAGGTGACGTGAATGGTATTGCCAATGCTATTCGTGAAATTCTTGAAAACAAAGCTGTACGAGAAATGTATGAAGTTAATAGTAAGTTATTGTTCAATGAAATGTTTTCGGTCAATAAATTCTCTGGACGGATAGCCGAAATACATAAGTGTCATTTTGGAGTGAGTGCTATACACGAAAGTTAGCTCAAGATTAACTATGCAATGAATATTAGGAGGTGGAATGGAGCATAGAGCAAACTGGGTTGACTGTGCAAAGGGGGTTGGGATCATTTTGGTGGTTTATGGTCATGTAGCCCGCGGCATAGTGAATGCCGGCATCCCGGTTGATGTTGATTTATTCAAATTTATTGATCATGTTATTTATAGCTTTCATATGCCACTGTTTTTCTTTATATCTGGATTATTTTTTCAAAGCTCATTTAAAAAGCGTGGTGCAGTAGACTTTCTGGCAAATAAAGTGGATACGATTGTTTATCCTTATATTATTTGGTCTTTACTGCAAGGTTTTACCGAGGTGGTCTTATCCAAATATACAAATGGGTATGTGACGGTAACTGAAGTTCTATCTTTACTCTGGGCGCCCAGGGCACAATTCTGGTTTTTGTATGCATTATTCGAAGTATTCTTTTTGGTCACAGTTGGCTATGTGATTTTTAGAAAAAACCAGTTGATTTCAACTTTTGTGGTGCTTTCTCTACTTTATACAGTTGATTTTTTTATTCCGGGCTATATTCCTATGGGTATAGTAGGCCATGTTTTATTCTTCGTAACAGGCATTTTTTTTTATCAGGGCCATAAATTCTTTTTAAAAAATAAAACCGTTTTTTTGATTATTTCAGCAATCGCTTTTGTGGCTTTTCAATACATCTTGTCCATTTACATGGCGCTTGAGTATGTACCAACGGAGCAGTTGAAATTACTGCTCGCCCTTGTCTCGATATTTTTTGTTGTCTTTTTTTCAATGAGCTTGAGTGGATGGGGAGGAAGTTGGTTGAGTTACCTTGGCAATTATTCCATGCCAATTTATCTTATGCATATTCTTGCGGCTAGTGCGGCTAGAATTTCTCTGAAAAATATTTTAGGCGTTACTTTCTTACCATTACATTTAATATTTGGGACATTAATAGGTTTAGGTATCCCAATTGTTGCAATGTGGATCATAAATAGATTCAAACTGGAATTTGTAATTTTCGCTCCCAGATCACTATCCATATCCAAACGAATTACTAAATTAGTGATGTGAATTTTTGGAGTCATCATATGAGATGCCAAACATGATTGGAGTTTATATAGCGAAAACTATTATTCAAATCAAAAGGGCTTGATCTCAAGATAATTTTTAATGTGGCTTAAGGTTTTACCGAAAATTGAGTTATTTATTCGATTTACTTAAATCCTATTGCTCAGAGGGTCAACTTAATTGCCATTGCTAGGTTTTATAAAAAAATATGATGATTGAACCCGTAAATACTAGTAAGCAAAAAAAATATATTGCTCTTCAAGCCTTAAGGGCATTAGCAGCAGCATTAGTTATTTACGTACATGCTTTAGGAGCATACGGTGAAAATATTAATGCAACTTTTATTTCTGCAACATCATATGATCTTGGTGAGTTAGGGGTAAAAATATTTTTTTGTATTAGTGGATTCATCATATTTAACTCGAGTAAAAAAATGAAGCCGGGATTAAATTCTTTCTCTTTGTTTCTTCGCCGAAGATTTATTAGAGTTGCTCCTATTTACTGGATTGTCACATTGCTTTATGCATTGAAACTTTATGTGCATGGCAATCCAGCAACATATGCAGAGTTTTTTAAGTCTGTACTGTTTATTCCCTATTCAAATGATAGCGGATTAATGAGGCCTATCCTCCTTCAAGGATGGACGCTGAACTATGAAATGTTTTTTTATACTCTTTTTGGTTTTGGATTGCTAATAAGTAAAACCAATAGATTTTTTATGATTTTTGGCATTTTAATTTCCCTAACACTTTTTCGGCATTTTGAAATAATTAGTTACGGTGGGCATGCAATAGAAAATATACTATTTTTACTTGCAGAAAACTTTTTGATGTACTTCTTATTAGGTTTATTAATCGGTCTATTAAATGAAAAAGGGTTGCTGACATTTAAAGGGCTTAATGAAACACAAAAAATATTTGCAATCTTTAGTGTATTAGCAATCTATATATTTCTAAGGATTTTTATTTTTATCCCACCTCTGTGGGTGGAGTTGGCCTTTGCACTTGTATGCTTCGTTTCCCTAGTGATTTGCATTTTGAATAATGCTTCAAACCAAGGTGTAAGCTCTCATCGCAATATATTTAATCGAATTGTAGAATTGGCAGGAGACGCTTCATATAGCACCTATTTAACTCATGCATTTTTAATGGGTCCCATTATTAGAGCCGTAAAATGGATGGACTTTAATATGTCTCTACAGATATTTATTACAATCACGATTTCGGTTTGCACAATATTTGGCATTTTTTTCTTTAAGTTTATAGAAGCGCCTGTTTTGAGCTTCTTAAATTCTAAATTTGCAAAAATTTAAAGAAAAGGTAGTGCTATGACCTCTATGGGAAAACACCCCTAAAAGAACAAATATTAGGCATAAATCAGAAAGTTGTGTCCGATAACGCAGTGCTAAAAACAGGGTCTATTGATAACTCGCATCAAAGGTTTATTAACCTTTGACTTCTTTTGCAATGAACAGGGGGGCTTAACTTATATTGGAGATGATAAAAAGATTGGCTTAACTTCTTATGATTATGGGCACTTATCACCTATAGCTTCAGAGTATTTAGCGAATGAACTTCTTATTCCGATTGTATTGAAAAATGAAAATCAAGCTTTGCATTAATCAGATATGTGTAATCTATGGCCTGTTAAGTAGTCCTTATTTGAGCAGTAGATGGTTAATCTGATGTATTAATCTTGATGTAATAAATATTGCTAGATCCATTTTGTTGAATTGTTTAAAAGGTAAAAATATGAATCTGCTATTAAATCTAAGTGCAGTTATTTTTCTCATACTCTCCTCAATAACAGTTTTTGCTGCAGATGAAATTAATCCGATATGTCGATCTGTTTCACAATCTACTTGTAAGGTCGGTCAGTCCCTAGGCAAAGGTATTAACCTTGGCAATATGCTTGACTCGCCGAAAGAGGGGCAGTGGGGGGTTAGCTATCAGCCCGAGTTTGTAGAGGCGATATCAAAAGACTTTCAACATGTTAGATTGCCCGTAAGATGGAGTAGCCATGCGAGCCTTAATGCCGATGCAAAAATTGATGAAAAATTTATGCTTAGGGTGGAAAGCATCGTTGATGCCATGCTGGCAAAGAATTTAACGGTGATTTTGAATGTGCATCACTACCGCCAACTAAGTGGTGAGAAATTAGATTATGGCGAAATTGGTGTTGACCCTGCAGTTGTTACTGAGCGCTTTTTGAATATATGGACACAAATTTCTCAAAGATTTGCAGGAAAATCGGACAAGTTGATCTTTGAGGTTCTCAATGAGCCGGGAGATGCCCTTAAAGGCGATAAGTGGAACGAACTTGCCGCAACAGCTTTAAAAGTAATTAGAAAGTCCAACCCTGAGCGGGTAGTGATGATTGGGCCAGCAGGGAATGCAATCCCACGGCTTAAAGAATTTAAGGTGCCAGATGATAAAAATATTATCGTGACGGTTCATAACTATGACCCTGCACCATTTACGCTCCAAGGCTTTTCATATATGAAACAGTTTCCTAAAGGTGCTACATGTTGTGATGCAAACCAAAAAGCTAAAATTGTGAGTGGTCTGGATACTGCAAAATCATGGAGTATTAAAAATGGCTATCCAATCCATATCGGTGAATTCGGAGCTAGCGCTCGGGGAGCTTTAGAATCTAGAGTTGAATATGCTTCATTTTTTCGAAAAGAAGCTGAGCTAAGAGGATTTAGCTGGGCATACTGGGATTTTGCCTCTGAGGATTTTGGCGTATATGGTCCGTATAAAAACTTATGGATCCCTGTTTTTCATGATGCTTTGATAAAGTGAGAGTGGGTTTGCTGTATTTGAACCGAATAGAATGTAATCGAAATTGTTAAAAGCTCCTTATGCCCATATCAAATACACCTATTTTCAATAGAATCTTCGTTCTCAAAAGTTTATTTTTTGTTATTTTATTAGGCTATCTGATTTACCCAGCGTTTTATTCTGTTCACGTTGAGGGATTTAGTGCGCAAGTCGAATCTATTGCGATCCTGAAGGCTGAGGCCCCTAACTTATTGCATGATCCATATTTGCCACTAATTACCAGGTTCATATATGAAACGCGTAGTTTAGTTATTGAAGCATTAAGCGCTATTTATCAACTATTCCCTGAAAGTGGCGACCTACCTTTTAAATCCCTGGTTCTAGCTAGTTTTATACTAATTGTTATTTCCTCTGTGAAATTTGTCTCACGATGGCAGTTAAATAGCTGGCTCTTTTCAATAGCTGCCTTAGTTTTAATTCAGGGGCTTGTCGAATCATCGTTTTTCTTTAATGACAATATTATTGCTGCTGCAATCACTGCCGCTTCACTATGTGTTATTGGCAGTAGAAACTTACATTTCACGTCCGTAATTTCCGGGCTTTTATTTTCTTTTGCATTGCTAGCAAGAATTGATTCCGTGATGATATTGCCAATTATTCTAGGGGCAATATTAATCTCTTCTGAAACCCGTTTATTGGGTATCAAATATGTGGCTTATTTCGCGGTTTCATCCGCAACTGTATTAATGCTCCACCAACATTTTTTAGGTTTTACCCTGCTGGATTCACTTTCAATTGCAGGTAAATTTTCTAATGTTTATCCCATTACATTAAAAAGACAGTTTCTTGCGAGGATGTTCTTCTTAGGAGCGGCAATATTGCCATTCCTGATTGTTGGCATGGTCAGGAATTTCAAACAATATTTATCCGACAAGCAATACTTTAAAATACTGACCTTCATTGTGTATCCAATTCTGGTTTTCTTGTTTGCGCCGAAAGCAACCGAAGTAAGGTACATTTTCTTGCTTTTAGTCCCTATCGTTGCACTCCATACGGTTGCTGGTTTAAATAGTTTTTATTTGAAATTTTCTAGACTCGCTAGTTTTGATGGGCGAGCATGGCTGGTTTGTGGTTATTTATTAGTTGCTTGCTTCGCTCCTCCCATTTACGTTCAGGTTATGGATGGACCTAGATCGTTCATCGGCCGTTTTTGGACGCCGCTAGAATGGATTAAATGGCAGGAGTCAGTTGATCAGAGTATGGAGAATATCCAAGAGACAGTTACATCGCTAAGTAATGGTAGAAAAAATATCCTTATCTCCACGCATTGGAATGATGAGTTTTATGAACGGATGCAATTCATTAAAAATGGATTTTTACCTGTTTCAACCGCTGAATATTTCCCTGGGTGTAATGGATTTTCTGTGTTAAAAAAAGATGACACCTATATCATCCACATCAGGACTGCACCTCAATACAATATTGTCCCCATAGACTATTTGCCAAATGCTGGCCTGCAGTTATCAACTGCATTTTCATGCCCGGCGATTAAGGCATACGATAAGGTTGTGTTAACTACTTATGGAGAGTGGTGGGCAGGATCTTTTTCTACTCTTTTTAAGGATTACAGGTATCACTCCACCCAGCCATCAACAATTTATTTCTTTGATGCACTGGGTTATTTGAATTCTGAACGCATAAATAGAATGCTTAATAACCATTACGGAGTTATTAGATCGTTTGAGCTGACAAAAAATGAAGCTCTGGAAGTCGAAAGTAACTCAAGGATTTTTTCAGAGAAAAATCATGTGTTAGATAAAAAAGGAAAACCTATCAGTATTGAAGATTACTTGAGTGCTTATCGCTAGTACTTCATGTGCATGTCTGATTAAGTTTTTGAATAAAAAAATTCTAAGGATAAACCAAACTATTTATGATCAATCAGAGCCCGATCATTTTAAACTTACATAAGTTTATACGTTTTGTTGGACTGTCAGGCATCGGTTGGATTGCAGACTTCATTATTCTTATTTCTCTAGTTACCTATACAACCGTACCGACACATTATGCAAATATGATTAGCTCATGTATTGCAGCATTGGGCGTTTTTATTGCTTCAAGAGAAAAAGTTTTCGTAAAAGGTAAAAGAAATATATATGCCAATCTTGGCATTTATTTGATTTATACATTGCTAATTATTATGGCTGCATCATACTTAATAGGTGCATTGAGTATGTACTTGATACATACAATGTCGCTGATGGGTTTTGTATTCCAGCCCGTGTTATTAGTAGCTATCGCAAAGATTGTTCTAACTCCTTTCAACATGCTCTTAAATTTCTTTGTTTCAAAATGGCTAAATGAAACTTAGAAGTTGATTTTTATACACTACAAATATGACTGATAAAATTCTTGTATTTATCCCGTGCTACAACTGCGAGGCTCAGATTGTTAGAGTTCTTGGCCAATTTACTCCCGAAATATCCAAAAACTTTAGCGAGATACTGGTTTTAGACAATCAGAGTAAAGACTCTACTTTGGCTAAAGCAACACAAGCTGCGGCTAACAGCGGATTGGATATTATCAAGATCGCAAAAAACAAGGCCAACTACAACTTGGGTGGTTCCCATAAAGCTGCTTTTACGTATGCAGCAAACAATAACTTCACCCATGTTGTAGTACTTCATGGGGATGACCAGGGCCGTATATCTGATTTATTGCCTGTGCTTGAGTCTGGCATGCATCGCATAAATGATGCGTGCTTAGGCGCTAGATTCATGGCTGGATCTGTTCTGAAAGGATATTCAAAGTTTCGAATATTCGGAAATTATGTATTCAACATATTATTCTCAATAGGTTCGCTGTCAAAAGTTTATGATCTTGGTTCCGGACTGAACATCTTCAGCCGCTCATTTTTTACCGAACCCCAAATTGTTAATCATTCTGATGATTTAAGATTTAATGTTTACCTCTTACTTAGTGCATTAGATCGGCACAGGAAATTAAAATACTTTCCTATAACCTGGAGCGAGGATGACCAGGTAAGTAATGTGAAAATGACCTCACAGGCACTTAAGACACTTTCTATACTTTTTGAGTTTATTTTTCAACGCAATCGATTTAGATCTACAGATCATCGTGATGTGAAGCACATTACATATGAATTTGAAGTGCTTAACTGATATTTTTATATTTTGAGCGTTTGGGAATAATTTATGGTTGAGATGAATTTAATAATGCCGATGGCTGGCCGGGGATCTAGATTCGCTGCGAAAGGAATAGACGCACCAAAGCCTTTGATAGATTTATTTGGGAGACCATTTTTTTGGTGGGCTGTCGAAAGCGTTAGAAAAACATTCATTCTGAAAGACATTGTGTTCGTCATACTTGATGAACATAAAGCTAAATTTAATATAGATAAAATAATATTAGGCTATTATCCAGACGCTAAAATAGTTTCACTACCAGAGGTTACTTCTGGTGCTGCAGAAACTGCCTGGGTTGGAGTAAATGCAATTAATAATGATTTTCCCATTGCAATTAATGATTGCGATCATGCATTTATGTGCGATGCCGATGGCATTAACATTGAACGTTTCAGGGGTTCCGATTCAGGTGCCCTCATGTGTTTCCATTCTGATAGCCCAGCTTATTCCTACGTTAAAATCTCTGATAATGGCGACTTGATAGGTACTGTAGAAAAAGTAGTAGTTAGTAATTATGCTATCGCCGGATGTTATCTATTTTCATCTCCAAAGATATTCTTGGAGATGTATCAAGAGTACGTATCAAACTGCCAATATAACGAACTGTTTGTCAGCGGTCTTTATAATCAGATGGCCAGTTCAGGTAAAAAAATTCACAAAATTGACCTCAAGAGCCATGCAACATTCGGCACACCTGAGGAATTGGATGCAATATCAAAAACTGATTTCGATATCTATTTAAAGTGGATAAGTAATTAGCCATGGTATTTGAAGATATTGTTATGTTAATTCTTGCCTCATTATTGCTCTTTTTTGGGCATATATGCCGTGCTGCAAGATGGTCTTTATTAATCCCTAGTCATTTTCTGCCAAGAAGATTTAATTTGTTATTTGGCCTATCCCTTGGATATGCACTCAATGTTCTTGTGCCATGGAGACTTGGAGAGTTATTAAGAGTCTATTATGTAAGCGCCCGTGAAAAAATCCCTTTTATGCATACTGCTGCAACTGTTTTCGTTGAACGTCTGACGGATATGATTGTGATTGCCGTTGTGCTGTTGGTTGCAACATTTTATGGAAGTAATCAAGTCCATAATATGTACAAGCTCGCAATTACACTCTTTGTGATATCCGCACTTCTATTTTATTTGATTTCACTGATTTCAAAATCGGCTCGTCTACGCAAACTAATCTGGACCTTAGCCTCGGTTTTCAATGACGAAATACGGGATGCAATATTTGACTTTTTTTGGACATCCGGAGAAATTCTTGACAAGAAAAGGATATTGAATAGAGATTATTTGTTTACAAGTTTGATTATGTGGACATGCTATCTTTGTTCTTATTATTTTTATGCGAAATTTAATGGTGATCAATTCAACACTAGTTTGTACTATCAATTTGGTAATTTACAAGAGTCAATGATCGGTAGTATTTTTAAACAAGATGCGAATTATCAAGTATTCTTTTTAATGTATTCTGTCCTGCCAGTGCTTGCTGTTATTTTGTATGGATTCACTCATCAATCTGCATCAGTAATTAGAAATTTAGTTTCAACCATCAAATACCCTAACAACCGGAGCTTGGGGTTTACGAGGGAGAAATTCGAGAAATATTATGAATATAAAAGCTTTCTCGGAAATCATTTTAGTGGCAAGAACCAGCTCGTATCAGATTTCAGTTTAATTGCTACAGATAACGGTGTTGTCCAAAGGTTATTTAATGGCGGTTCGGATGCGGTTACGGCGTTAATTCAGGTAGATCACAAGTTAGCTATTCGAAAGTTTGCCTCTGCTAATGCGGCACTTAAACTTGAATGGCAATCCGCATGGTTAAAGCAATACAGCAATAGTATTTTGCCGTTAGTCCAAATAAGCTATGAGAAAAAAGTAAGCGATGCTTTTTTTTATGATATGCCGTATGTATTACCTGCAAACGATTTTTACGACGTCATTCACACAGCGCCGTTTGAAGTAAGCGAGAGTATCCTCAATAAAGTTTCAGAAAAAATGAAGCTTTTCCATGGGCAAAATCATCGAGGCCTGGCAAGTCAGGCAGAGGTTTCTGCTTATTTGGATGAAAAAGTGATTGCTAATGTAAAGCTAATCCGGGAATTTGCTGAGAGCATTCTTGATTCAACAGAATACAAGATCAATGATAAAAACTTTAATGTAAAAAGCTGGGATGTGCTCAGTGACGAGCGTTGGCTACATGACCAAATATCAAACTTAGATGTATCAGTTATTCATGGCGATTTAACGATTGAAAATATAATCGTCTCGCCTACATATGCAGATGGCTTCTACATCATTGATCCTAATCCTGAAAATATCTTTAACAGTCCTCTAATTGATTATGCAAAATTGATGCAGTCCTTGCATCTTGGATATGAAGATCTAAATAAAAATAAATCATTCGGATACAGCAATAATGCAATTAACGTGAGATTCACAAGGTCTATGGCATATTCAAATTTGCACAATAAACTTGAGAATTTCATTGTTACAGAGTTTGGCAAAGCAAGTCTGAAAGAGGTTTATTTCCATGAGCTGGTTAATTACCTTAGGTTGACTACTTATAAAATTCGTAGGGGTTCCTTGGAAGGCTTAGCGTTTTTTGCTTGTTGCAGCATTTTATTGGAAGAGTATTTAAGTCTGACTGAAGTATGACCATACGAGCTTATTTAGTAGATCTAGATGGAACCTTGGTAGATACCGAAATTGCAAATGCGAAGGCATATTCTGCAGCATTGGCGGAGTGTGGTATTGAAGTTGATTTTGATTATCTACTTAAGGAAAGTAAGGGTAAGAATTGGCGTCAATTTTTACCAAAAATTTTAGCTGAACACACTCACGCTGATCTAGACCCTGAAAAAATCGCAAATCGAAAAAAATTTTTATACAAAAGCTCACTCAATCATAGTGCTGTGAATCAAGCTTTAGTCGAATTATTGGATTCCTCAAAAAACGTATTGAAACTATGTCTAGTTACTACAGCGTCGTCAGAAAATGCCCATGCTGTTTTAAAGCACCACAATTTAACAGGGTTATTTAGTTTAATTATTACTGGGGACGATGTTTTAAAGCATAAGCCTGACCCGGAGGCATATTTACTTGCTTTATCAAAGTTAAACTTGAGGCCAGATGAATGCTTGGCTTTTGAAGACTCACCGATTGGAATGAAAAGCGCAAGATCAGCCGGTATTCAAGCCATAGGAATTTCTTTACCTCGTTTTTTACAATAACATCTGGAGTAACCTTTTATGATTATGGTCAACTCAGTTAAAGATTAAAGCCCACTTTAAAATTTATATATTAGAGATTAATTAAGTTGATTATGCATACAGTGTTTTTAGCTGGATACCCCGTTTTAGAAATGACAAAAGAGGTGTTAGCCGATCAAATTTCATCGCAAATTATTTCGAACCATAAAACCATTCTGTTATTTGCCAATACTAATTTTGTTGTTCAGTGCCGACCTATTTTGCCTAAGTTGATAAGCGATGATGTTCTAATAGTGAACGATGGTGTTGGAATGGATCTCGCTTGCAAATTGCTCTATGGACGAAAATTCATAAGCAATTTAAATGGGACCGACTTTACCCCTTACTTTCTAACTAAGTCGAGCAAATCAAACCGTGTGTTTTTATTGGGCGGCAAGCCAGAAGTATTAAACAAAGCGGCTCATTTTTTAGTGCATCAGCTAGGGCAAACAGTGGTGGGTAGCTGTGATGGGTATACTGGCATTAACAACACGGATTTAGTTAAGGTGATTAATGATTCCAAAGCCGAAGTTGTGCTAGTTGCGATGGGCAATCCGCGGCAGGAAAAATGGATACTAGATCACTATCAACTACTGGATGCTCAATTTTATTCTGGTGTGGGTGCCTTATTTGATTTTTGGGCGGGCGATAAACCAAGAGCGCCAGAGATAGTGCAGAAATTGCGTATGGAATGGTTTTACAGGTTATGTATCGAGCCTAAGCGCCTGATCAAACGTTATTCCGTGGATATAATCATTTTCTTGATCCATTGCATTCGCTATAGAAAATTAAATGTAAAACCATAATAGACATCTATGTGAATATGCAGGACGAAGAACTGGGCATCATAGGGTAATAATTAATGAAGATTTTAGTAGTAGGTGGCGCCGGATATATCGGTTCGCACATGGTAAAAATGCTGCTGGATCGTGGGCATGAAGTTATTACGTTCGATAACCTTTCATCTGGATTTCGTGATGCGATCCTTGGTGGAATATTTGTTGAGGGTGATTTGGCCGATATTTCTGCTCTCGATGACATGTTCATACTGCACCAGCCTGATGCGGTTATGCATTTTGCCTCTTATATACAGGTGGGTGAATCGGTTCAGCACCCAGATAAGTATTACCTGAATAATTTCACAAACACCCTTAACCTGATGAACACGATGGTTAAGCATGGCGTTAATCACTTTATATTCTCGTCTACTGCGGCAGTGTTTGGCGAACCGGAATATGTGCCTATAGATGAGGAGCATGTCAAAAATCCATTGAATCCCTATGGGCGATCAAAATGGATGGTTGAACAAGTCCTTGCGGATTATGAGCGTGCTTACGGGTTGAAGTCTGTCTGCTTGCGCTACTTTAATGCAGCTGGTGCTGATCCTGCTGGCTTGTTAGGTGAACGTCACGAACCTGAAACGCATTTAATCCCCCTGGTGTTGCAAACCTTGTCAGGTAAGCGACCGCATATCAGTGTATTCGGTCGCGATTACGATACCCCTGACGGCACATGCCTAAGGGATTATATTCATATTGTTGATTTATGTTCGGCGCACCTGTTAGCCCTGACCAAGCTGGTGGAAACAGGCAAAAGCATGCGATTCAATTTAGGGAATGGATCGGGGTTTTCTGTTCAGGAAGTGATTGCTGCTGCAGAAAGGGTAACAGGAAAAAAAGTTAACGTGGTTGAAGCTCCCAGAAGAGATGGCGACCCGGCAAGGCTAGTTGCCGATTCAACGCTTGCGAAAACCGAGTTGGGATGGAACCCGGTATACCCGGATTTGGATAGTATTATTTCCCATGCATGGAATTGGGAAATGAGACTCTCAAAATTAAATTAACAGATACTTATTGTTATTAGGCGATTGAAAGAAATGAAAACTTATAAAATTTGTATTGCCGGAACTGGCTATGTGGGCCTGTCGATATCGGTGCTTTTGGCACAACACAACGAAGTGGTTGCACTAGATATCGTCCCTGAAAAAGTCGATATGCTGAATAACAGGCAGTCACCTATCGCTGACGTTGAGATCGAAGATTACCTTGCGAATAAAACGCTGAATTTCAAGGCAACGCTTGATAAACACGCGGCGTACAAAGATGCCGATTTTGTCGTGATTGCAACGCCTACCGATTACGACGCCCAAACTAATTATTTCAACACAAGTTCTGTTGAAAAAGTGATCCAGGATGTCATTTCAATTAACCCACAGGCTGTGATGGTGGTTAAGTCAACTGTGCCGGTTGGTTTTACCGATAGCGTCAAACAAAAATACAATTGTGAAAATATATTGTTTTCCCCGGAATTTTTGAGGGAAGGCAAAGCGCTGTATGACAATCTGCATCCATCACGCATCGTCGTGGGGGAGCAATCAGAGCGTGCTGCGATTTTTGCTCAGTTATTGCAGCAGGGCGCAATCAAGCAGGATATTCCTACACTATTCACGCACAGTACCGAAGCTGAAGCTATTAAGCTTTTTTCCAATACCTACCTTGCGATGCGCGTGGCCTATTTCAATGAGCTGGATACTTATGCCGGTACGCTTGGGCTGGACACACGCCAGATTATCGATGGTGTATGCCTTGATCCGCGCATCGGGCAGCACTATAACAATCCATCGTTTGGGTACGGCGGGTATTGCCTGCCAAAAGACACTAAGCAATTATTAGCCAATTATGCGAATGTGCCGCAAAGCCTGATGCGGGCGATTGTCGATGCCAACTCGACTCGTAAGGATTTTATCGCCCAGGATATCGTGAATAAAAATCCAAAAGTAGTCGGTATCTATCGATTGATCATGAAAGCCGGTTCAGACAATTTCAGGGCATCCAGCATTCAGGGCATCATGAAACGCATCAAGGCGAAAGGCATAGAGGTTATTGTGTATGAGCCTGTCATTACAGAACCGGATTTCTTCAGATCCAAGGTCATTAATGATCTGGAGCTATTCAAAAGCCAGTCTGACATTATCATTGCCAATCGTGTCACTGATGATTTGAGCGACGTTACTGATAAAGTCTATACCCGCGATTTATTTGCTAAAGATTAATTTTTAAATTCGTATTGATTTTTCATAACGGAAGTTTTGCTTTTCAAGCTATCGCCTTCATAATTCCAGCTTGATCATAAAGTACAAGCTGGAATTAAGTTGAATAATGCAATTTTAGTCACCGGCGGGGCTGGTTTCATCGGTTCCAACTTTGTACTGGACTGGATACAGGCCGGTCTTGGCAACGTTGTGAACCTGGATAAGCTGACCTATGCCGGCAATCTGGAAAACCTGGCGGATATCCAGGGAGATCCTAACCATGTTTTCGTGCATGGCGATATCGGCGACCGCGAGCTGGTGCATAAACTGTTAGCGGAACACCGTCCGCGCGCGATCCTGAACTTCGCTGCAGAAAGCCATGTGGACCGTTCTATACATGGCCCTGAAGATTTCATTGCCACGAATGTCGTCGGCACATTTCATTTGCTTGAAGAGACCCGTGCGTATTGGAATGCACTGCCCGCCAGCGAACAGGCGCAATTCCGTTTTTTGCATGTTTCAACGGATGAGGTTTATGGCAGCTTGAGCCTGTCCGACCCTGCATTCACGGAAACGACCGCCTATGCCCCGAATAGCCCATATTCAGCATCCAAGGCAGCCTCTGATCACCTGGTGCGCGCGTATTTCCATACCTATGGCTTGCCGGTGGTGACCACCAACTGCTCGAACAATTACGGCCCGTACCATTTCCCTGAAAAACTCATCCCGCTTTGCCTGCTCAACGCCTTGGCCGGAAAAGCGTTGCCGATATACGGGGATGGTCAGCAGATCCGCGACTGGCTCTACGTAAAGGACCATTGCAGTGCGATACGGCGCGTCCTCGAAGCGGGTTCTGTTGGCGAAACCTACAATGTGGGCGGGTGGAATGAGCAGGCGAACCTGGATGTGGTGAATATCCTGTGCGGCATACTGGATGAACTCAAACCCAGGGCCGATGCGAAAAGCTACAGTGAGCAGATCACGTTCGTTAAAGACCGCCCAGGCCATGACAGGCGTTATGCTATCGATGCCAGTAAGCTGGAAAAGGAACTGGGGTGGAAGCCCCAGGAAACCTTTGAGACGGGCATACGCAAGACCGTCGAGTGGTATCTCGCAAACCAGCCCTGGGTAGACCATGTGGCCAGCGGCGAATACCGCCATTGGCTGGCTACCCAGTACGCGGCATGAAAATCCTGTTGCTAGGTAAAGACGGCCAGGTTGGCTGGGAGCTGCAGCGTTCACTGATTCCACTTGGCGAACTGCATGCATATGGGCGTGAAGACTGTGATCTGGCGGATACCGAAAAGCTACGTAAGCTAATCCGGGAATTAACGCCTGACATTATTGTAAACGCTGCTGCCTATACTGCCGTGGATAAGGCGGAGGGTGACAGTTCGACGGCAGAGCGTATCAATGTTGCTGTGCCTGCACTCCTGGCAGAAGAAGCCAAAACTCTGAATGCCTGGCTGGTGCATTACTCTACCGATTATGTCTTTGATGGCAAAAAGTCAGGCGACTATAACGAGTCCGATGCGACTATGCCGCTGAGTGTATACGGACGAACGAAACTGGCTGGGGAGAAGGCCATTACCGAGTCTGGTTGCCAGCACCTGATTTTCCGCACCAGTTGGGTATTCGCAGCACGCGGCGCCAATTTCATTAAGACTATATTGCGGCTAGCCCGTGAGCGTTCCAGTTTGAATGCCGTGGGCGACCAGCATGGCGCGCCTACTTCGGCAGAATTGATTGCGGATGTGACAGCGTTATGCCTGCAGCATTGTTTGGCATCTTGCGGGGGTGGCAGGCAGCCGGAAAATGATACGAGCTTCTCCGGTATTTACCATTTAACGGCTTCCGGTTCCACCACTTGGCATGGCTATGCCCAATATGCAATCGGGTACGCCATAGAGCAAGGCCTTGAGCTGGCATGCCGGCCAGATAACGTGCTGTCCATTCCCGCAACCGAATATCCGGCGCCGGCAAAGCGGCCTGCAAACTCCAGGCTGGATACCAGTAAATTGCGAACAACATTTGGATTAACCATGCCCGCATGGGATTACCATGTACGGCGCACGCTGGATGAAGTTCTGGCAACTGATCTACTAAAAGGAACCGCATGACACTCAGTAATTCCACAGGGCCCAATGCCAGAAAAGGCATCATCCTGGCCGGCGGCTCAGGAACGCGCCTGTACCCGGCCACCCAGGTGGTGTCGAAACAGTTATTGCCTATTTACGATAAACCCATGGTCTATCATCCATTGACCACGTTGATGCTGGCGGGGATACGCGACATCCTTCTGATATCGACGCCGCAGGATACACCGCGGTTCGAACAGTTGCTGGGCGATGGTACGCAATGGGGAATCAATATTTCGTATGCAGTGCAGGCATCGCCCGACGGCCTGGCACAGGCATTTATCATAGGCAAAGACTTTATCGGCGATAGCGCCACTGCGCTGGTGCTGGGGGATAACATCTTTTACGGCCATGACCTGACGGCGCGGCTTTCGCCTGCCTCTGCAAGCACAGGCGGTGCAACGGTATTCGCTTACCCGGTGAAAGATCCTGAACGTTACGGTGTCGTGGAGTTTGATAAAGCCGGCCGGGCGATTAGTCTGGAGGAGAAACCCGCCAAACCTAAATCGCGCTACGCAGTCACCGGTTTGTACTTTTACGATAACCAGGTGGTGGATGTCGCAGCAGGCCTTAAGCCTTCTGCGCGGGGAGAGCTGGAAATCACCGACATAAATATGCATTACCTGCGCCAGGGCAATCTCAATGTCGAGATCATGGGGCGCGGCTACGCCTGGCTGGATACGGGAACGCACGAATCCATGCTAGAAGCTTCGCTGTTTATCCAGACTATCGAAAAGCGGCAGGGCCTCAAGATCGCCTGCCCGGAAGAGATCGCTTATCGCAGCGGGTATATCGATGCCGTCCGGATGCAGGCTTTTGCAGAGCAATATGGCAAAAACGGCTATGGGCAATATCTTCTGCAAGTATTGAATGAGCAGGTGTTTTGATGCAGGTGATCGCGACCAGTATTCCTGATGTATTAATTTTTGAACCCAAGGTGTACGGCGACGCACGGGGCTTTTTTTACGAAAGTTTTAATGAAAAAGTGTTTGCTGATGCCGTTGGCAGTGCCCCCAGGTTTGTGCAGGACAATCATTCCCGCTCTGCCCGGCATGTATTGCGCGGCCTGCATTACCAGATTCGGCAGCCGCAGGGGAAGCTGGTCAGGGTGACCTCGGGTGAAGTGTTCGACGTTGTGGTCGACCTGCGCGAATCTTCCCCCACCTTTGGCCAATGGGTAGGCCAAACACTCTCTGCAGAGAATAAACTCATGCTATGGGTGCCGCCCGGCTTTGCCCATGGTTTCGTCACCATGGCCGACAATACGGAGTTTCTCTACAAGACCACCGATTTCTACGCGCCGGAACATGAACGCTGCATACGCTGGGATGACCCGCAGCTGGCTATTGACTGGGAATTGGGTGGGGCTGAGCCTGTACTCTCTACTAAGGACAAACAGGGCCAGTTGCTAGTGGATGCGGATATTTTTGAATAAATCCAGGCGGTATGAGGGTTTACCTATCGTCTCATTTTCCCGACAGTGCCTGCTACTGCTGGGTCTTGTCATGCTGTGTGGAGCCCAAAGCCATGCGGGAGAACTGCCAGCGCCGACTGCTCAGCCTGCCTCTACCAAGCCGGATATTGCGGATCCGCAAGCCGCTGGCCCCGATGCAGCAAAGTCCAAGGGAGTTAGCCCCGAGAACCTGGCAGTCGTCATCAATGAGCTGGATGCCAAGAGTGTTGAAGTCGGCAACTACTATCTCGCCGCGCGCCGTATTCCGCCAGCCAACCTGGTGAAGGTGAGTGTCACGCCTGGGACTCGCAGCCTGAAGCCGGAATATTTCAGCAGTTTGCGCCAGCAGGTGATCAGTCAGTTGGCGCCTAATATCCAGGCCGTATTGTTCGTCTGGACCACGCCATATGCCGTCGGTTGTAATTCGATCACTTCGGCATTTACCCTGGGGTATGACGCCAGGCAGTGCGAAAAAACCTGCGCGCCCGGTAAGCCCTCTGCCTATTTCAATGCTAAAAGCAGGAGTCCATTGGAGGATCATGGCATCCGCATATCGATGCTGCTGCCCGTCGAGTCTGTAGAACAAGCCAAAGCATTGATAGATCGTGGAGTGTTAAGCACATTCCGGCTTAATGAAGCCAGCGGCTATTTCCTCATTACCTCGGATAAAAATCGTAGCACACGTTCGCAGTTCTTCCCGAAATCCGGCTCGATTCCTGTCAAGCGCCTGGAAATTAAAACCTTGAGTGCTAACGTTATCGAAGACAAGCATGACGTGATGTTCTATTTCACTGGACTCACTCATGTGCCTGGGCTTGCCACTTTAGACTTTATGCCAGGGGCCATCGCAGATCACCTAACCTCCACTGGGGGCGACCTGCTGGGTAAATCGCAAATGTCCAGTCTGCGCTGGTTGGAGGCGGGTGCTACGGCCAGCTATGGAACAGTCTCTGAACCCTGCAACTATTGGCAAAAATTCCCAAATCCTATTGTGGTGTTAAAGCATTATGTAGCGGGCGAAACTGCCATCGAAGCATACTGGAAAAGCGTGGCCTGGCCTGCACAAGGACTTTTTATCGGCGAGCCGCTGGCAAGCCCTTATTGCCAGGACTGCAATTAGCGGGCATTAAGCTTGCTTGATAAAATCGTCATGAGTTGTAATGATTCTGACTTTATAATGACACTATAATGATCAGACGTCATGATCACGGCGTCATGGTCGCGAAGGTGTAGTGACCGCACGCTGGTAACCGCGTAGCGATGCGATTGCCTTGGCAGATGGAATTCTGCTGGTGACAGGATGTCCATAAGAACAGCCAATGTAAGAACAGCCAAATGTAGGTTTCAAGCAGCATGAAGTCGATGCTGACCCACTATTTATTTTTGTAATGAGAAAAAAATTGAACATGAGAAAAGTCACTAAAGCAGTATTCCCCGTTGCCGGCCTCGGCACCCGTTTCCTGCCGGCTACTAAAGCCAATCCTAAAGAAATGTTGCCGATAGTAGACAAGCCCTTGATCCAGTACGCGGTGGAGGAGGCTGTCGCCGCCGGCATTACCGACCTGATTTTTATCACCGGCCGTAACAAGCGCTCTATTTCGGATCATTTCGATATGGCGTATGAGCTGGAAAACGAACTGGAACGTAACGGCAAGAAAGAGCTGCTGAAGATCGTACAGAATATCGTGCCCAAGCACGTGAACTGCATCTACATCCGCCAGACCCAGGCGCTTGGATTAGGCCATGCCGTGCGCATTGCGAAGCCTGTCGTGAATGACGATGCGTTTGCCGTTATCCTGGCGGACGATTTGCTGGACGGCAAGACACCGATCATGAAGCAGATGGTGGATGCCTATGATTACTACAAATGCTCGTTACTCGGTGTTGAAGAAGTGCCGCGCGACCAGACCAAGAGCTACGGTATCGTGGCGACTACGCCGGTCAGCAAGAATATCGAGCAAGTCACGGCGATCGTGGAAAAGCCCGATCCTAAAGATGCGCCTTCCACATTGGGCGTGGTCGGCCGTTACATCCTCACCCCGAGGATTTTCCATCACTTGAACAATGTACAGCCAGGCTCGGGTGGCGAGATTCAATTGACCGACGGCATCTCCGCATTGCTCGCTGAAGAGCAGGTGCTGGCATACCGCTTCGATGGCAAACGCTACGATTGCGGTTCCAAGTTCGGTTACCTGGAAGCGACTATTCGCCTGGGCTTGCGTCACCCGGAAGTGGGCAAGGACCTGAAGGCGTTGCTGGAATCGATAGTCAACGAAAAGAAGAAGTAAGAATAATATTAGCCAGCGCTCTCCGCTGGCTTCGTGTTCCAAGAAAAGGCGCGTGGCTGCATGCCAGGCGCCTTTTTATTTACCTGGTCGTCAGTCGTTCTTCTGTCTTAACAGCACGGTACTCAGTACCAGCATGACCGCCAGCTGCTGCCAGAACAGGCTGGCGCTACTGGTATGGCTGATGATGAAGCCTGCACACATCGGGCCCAGTGCCGACAGGGTGGTGTAGACGATCGAGACCTGGCGCACGCGATCCGTGATGGCACTGCCGGTGCCATGCTGCGTGGCCCATACCATACCCAGGGTGAGTAGCCCGCCGCCCATGCCGCCCACCAGGAATGCCATGATCGCAAGCGCAGGCAGGTGGTGGCCGCCCGTGAGCGCCACGATCACCGCCGCCATGCCGAATGCCGTGCAGACTTTTGCGGTGTAGAGCACGCCTTTATGGTCCGATAGCCAGCCTATGGGGTACTGGCAGACCACTGCGCCGATACCCATCACCGTCAGCAGCCATGCCGTGTCGGTGCTTGCCAACCCTGCATCGCTTACGTATACCGGCAGTAGGGCGAGCAGGCTCCCCTCTATCCACCCGCCAAGTCCGGCGATCAATCCGCCGAGCCCGAGCCAGAATGCCAGGCGAGGTACGATGCTTTTGTCTAGCCTGTCGTTACCTGGAGACGGTTCCGTGGATACGGCCGCGATTTTTACCTTTGATTGCGCCAGTTTCTCGGCGTTTGACTTGATTTCCGGTTCTGTTGGTGAAGAGTCAATAGCCGCTATTGTGACAGCCATGAAGAGCGGGGCAACAGCCATGATGCAGGCTGCGGCAGCTACCCAGAATGCGCGCGGGTTATCGACGCCGAGTGCGACGATGATCATCGGCCCTGCTACCGATGCCACAGCAATCAAGGTCTCATGGATGCCGATGATGCGGCCTCGCGCATCCGCTGGCGAAAGCCGGTACAGCCAGGTTTCGTTGGCTATCCAGCGCAGGCCGAGCCCGAATCCCACGGCGGCTGCAGGCAATATCCACCATTCGATACCCATGAGCGGTATCAGTACAAAGCTGATGCCGCTGATCAGCAAACCGAGGATCACGGTGTTGCGATAGCCGAGCGAGCGCGTGAGTTGCCCTGCAACTAACAATCCGCCCAGCATGCCGAACCAGAATGCCGCACTGGTCAGGCCGATCAGCTCCGGCGTGGCATGCCTGGCCTCCAGTGCAATCGGCAGCAGTGTGGTACCGAGCCCGAACTGGCCGATTTGCGACAGTGTGGATACGGCATTGAGCGCGACAATACTGGTGGTGCGTTGTGTGGTGCTGAAGTTCTCTGGCATGGGTAAAGTTTTTCGATTAATTACGACTTACTATTTCGTCATTCCCGCATAGGCGGGAATCCAGGCAGGCTATGTGCTTAGCTTAGTCGCTAAATGTAAAAATACATGCGCTCGGATTGTTTCGCACTAGAAATGAATGACCGATAGGTGCATATAGCGTTGAGCAGTAGCCAATTGTACCTGCCTGGATACCCGCCTGCGCGGGTATGACGGGGTTAAATTATTTCATCGTGGGCATCACGAATTCCGCGCCTGCGCCTTTGCTGCTGGACGGCCAGCGTGAGGTGGTGGTCTTGAGCCGGGTATAGAAGCGTATCCCCTCTGTGCCGTAGATGTGGTGATCGCCGAAGAGCGAACGCTTCCAGCCGCCAAAGCTATGGAACGCAATCGGCACGGGAATCGCCACATTCACACCGACCATGCCGGCCTGCACGCGGCTGGTGAATTCACGCGCGACTTCGCCATCGCGCGTGAAGATGGCGGTGCCGTTGCCGAACTCATGGTCGTTGACCAGTTGCAGCGCTTCCTCGAATGTGCCGGCGCGTACTATGCAGAGTACCGGGCCGAAGATTTCTTCCTGGTAGATGCGCATGTCCTTGCTGACGTTATCGAACAGGCAGGGGCCCAGGAAGAACCCCTGCTCATGTCCGGCATGGCTGTAGCTGCGGCCATCGATCACCAGCGTTGCGCCTTCTTCCACGCCCAGGTCGACATACTCTTTTACCTTTGCATAATGTTGCGGTGTCACCAGCGGGCCCATGTCGGCTTTCTCGTTCAGCCCCTGGTCGATGGTGATGGTTTTGACCTTTTCCTGTAGTTTGGCGATAAGTGCGTCGCCCGTGTTGCCTACCGCAACGGCAACCGAGATCGCCATGCAACGCTCGCCAGCAGAACCATAACCGGCGCCTATGAGGGCGTCTGCCACCTGGTCGATATCGGCATCCGGCATCACCACCAGGTGGTTCTTGGCGCCGCCCAATGCCTGCACGCGCTTGCCGTTTTTGGTGCCGGTGCTGTAGATGTACTCTGCAATTGGGGTGGAGCCTACAAAGCTGATGGCCTGTATGCGTTTGTCATTCAGCAATACATCCACGGCCTCCTTGTCGCCGTTCACCAGGTTGAACACGCCTGCAGGCAAGCCTGCTTCAGCGAGTAAGTCGGCCAACATCAGGCTGGCGCTTGGGGTTTTCTCCGATGGTTTGAGTACGAAGGTATTGCCTGTCGCCAGTGCCATGGGGATCATCCATAAAGGCACCATGACCGGGAAATTAAACGGTGTAATGCCTGCTACCACCCCCAGCGGCTGGTGCATGCTGTAGGTGTCGATGCCAGTGCCGACCTGTTCGTTGTAGTCGCCTTTTAGCAGGTGCGGCATGCCGCAGGCGAATTCGACTACTTCGATGCCACGAGTGACTTCGCCTCGCGCATCGCTGATGGTCTTGCCATGCTCCAGCGAAATGGCTTTTGCCAGGTCATTGGCATGCTCATCGAGTAGCGCCTTGAACTTGAACAGGATGCGTGCGCGTTTGAGCGCCGGGGTGGTCGACCATGCCGGGAAAGCGGCTTGTGCGGCGCTGATGGCGGTATCCACATCGCCTGCCGTGGCATAGCTAAGTTGTGCCTGTACCGCGCCGGTGGCGGGGTTGTAGACATCGCCGAATCGTCCGCCGGTGCCGGCGACATGCTCACCGTTGATGTAGTGGCCAATGACACGGGTACTGGCAGCGAGTCTATTCATTTCGGGATTGTTCATACGGAATGCTCCATTGCAAATTGGCTAATTGGGTGTTTTGACTAATTGATCTGTTCACTTACCAGTTGCCCGATACCGGATTGTTGCAGTGCCGCATTGGCCAATTGATTGTGCATGGCCCAATGCTGCTCGTTTTTCAAATAGTTGGTATGGTTCAGCCCGGCCTCGCCCGCCGCCGAGACGAACTTGATGGCATCGGCAATCGTGCTGAAAATACGGTCGATCTCATGCGGCTCGATAGTGAGCGGCGGTGAGATGGCGAGGATGTCGCCGGTATAGCGCACATGCACGCCCAGCTCGAAACACTTCAGGTACGTGGCGAACGCCATGGCGCCAGGCTTGCCCGGAATGGCCTCGAACTCGATGCCGGCGACCAGCCCGATGTTGCGGATATCTTTCACCAGCGGCAGGCCTTTCAGCGCATGCGCAGCCGATTCCAGGCGGACGCTTAAGCCCGCTGCGCGCTCTTCCAGTTTTTCGCTGGCAAAGATATCCAGCGTGGCAATCGCCGCGGCACAGGCGATGGGGATGGCGCTATAGGTATACCCGTGCGGCAGCTCGATGGCATTGGGCGAGGAATTCGCCATGAATGCATCGTATATCTCACGCCTGACAGCCACGGCGCCCATCGGTACTACGCCGTTGGTCAGCCCCTTGGCGCAGGTGATGATGTCGGGGATCACATTGAAATAATCGGCGCCGAACCTGGTACCCAGGCGGCCAAAGCCCGTGATCACTTCATCGAAGATCAGCAATATGCCGTGGTTGGTGCAGATCTCGCGCAGGCGCTTCAGGTAGTTTTTGGGCGGCACGATTACGCCTGCCGAGCCTTGCATGGGTTCAACGATCAATGCCGCGATGGTGGCCGGGTCGTGCAATGTCAGGATGCGCTGCTCGAATTCATTCGCCAGTGCGATGCCGCCGTCTTCCGGCACGCCTTTCGTGAACGCGTTATTGGCGATGTCCAGCGGGTGGCGGATATGGTCGACGCCCGCCAGCGTATTGCCGAAGGCCTTTCGGTTGCCCGCGATACCGCCTACTGCAATGCCGCCAAAATTCACCCCATGGTAGCCGCGCTCGCGGCCTATCAATTTATTACGTAAGGGATTGCCGGTGACGCGGTGGTAGCTCAATGCGATCTTCAGCGCAGTCTCGACCGATTCGGAACCGGAATTGGTGAAGAAGATGCGGTCCAGCCCCGGCGGCATGTAATGCGCAACGCGTTCTGCCGCTTCGAATGCCAGCGGGTGGCTGGACTGGAATGCTGGCGCGTAATCCAGCGTGCGCAACTGGTTGCCCACCGCCAGCGCAATCTCTTCACGCCCGTGCCCGGCTGGGACGCACCACAATCCGGCCGTGCCATCCAGCACCTGGCGATCGTCCATGGTGGTGAAGTAATTGCCCCTTGCCGCCTTGAATAACCTTGGCATGGCCTTGAACTGGCGGTTGGCCGTGAATGGCACCCAGTAATGATCCATATTGGGCAGTGTTACATCTGGGGTATTCGATGACATTGCGGCTTCCTGCGGGCAATTGCTGATGCCAGCCATCATAAGTGTTCAGGATTATGCGTCAAGACTGTATTTTTAGAATATTAAGTCATTGATTTTTTTGATGACCGGTTGGTTGATGTTATTGTATATTTAACACTTTAAACACTGGACGGAAATTGGGGGAATCGATGGAGATGGACGTGGGGTTTCGGTTACGCATGGTAAGGCTACGGCATGAACTCTCGCAACGGGCATTGGCAAAACGCGCCGGGGTGGCCAATGCCACTATTTCACTGATCGAATCCGGCCATACCAGCCCATCGGTCAGTGCGCTCAAGCGCATCCTGGCAGGTATCCCCATGACGCTGGGCGAGTTCTTTTCCGATGAGTTGCCGGGCATGAAAAGCGAGGTGTTCTACCGTGCCGAAACACTGACCGAGATCAGCGGCGGCGAAGGTATCTCTTACCGCCAGATCGGCTCTGCCAGGGCGGGGCATGTATTGCAGATACTCAGCGAAACCTACCAGGTAGGCGCCGATACCGGCATGATCATGCTGCAGCACGAAGGCGAGGAGGGCGGTGTGATCCTTTCCGGCCAGCTCGAAGTCACGGTTGGGGAATCCACGCGGGTACTGGGCGCTGGCGACGCCTACTACTTCAATAGCCGCGAGCCGCACAGGTTCCGTAACGCAGGAAACCAGGTGTGCACCCTGGTGAGTTCATGTAGTCCGCCATCGTTCTAGCAGTCAAATGGCAATGTAAATTCTTATGTCTTATATAAGACTGGACTGTAAATAAATTTCCGGGTTACACTTAATCTCATTCGAGTTAATTAACGACCACACCCTTCATGCAGCTAAATATGCAGCAGCCCGTTTACCAGCCGCTTTACGAGCAGATCAAGAAAATGCTGACGCAGAGCCTGATCGATGGCGAGTGGGTGGCGGGCGCCATGATCCCCAGCGAAATGGACCTGGCGAATCGCTATAAGGTGAGCCAAGGCACGGTGCGCAAGGCCATTGACGACCTGGTGGCGGATAACATCATGATGCGCCGTCAGGGCAAGGGCACTTTTGTGGTGTCGCATGCGGAGGAAGGCGTCAAGCTGCGCTTTTTGCGCCTGGCGGATGAGAACGGCACCAAGATTTTTCCGCGTCACCAGTTGCTGAGCTGCACCCGAAGTAAGGCGCTGGCCACTACGGCACGACGCTTGGGCATCAAAACCGGCAGTGCGGTGATCGAAATCAGGCGTTTGCTGGTGCATGCCCACCAGCCTTTGATCCTGGATCATATCGTGGTGTCGGCGGCCAGGTTCAAAGGCCTGGACAGCGAACAGATCAATGCGCATGGCGGCTCCATGAACAGCATGTACGAGCAGGCCTACGGCATCCGCATGGTGCGTGCGGAAGAGGCGCTGAAAGCCGTAGCGGCGGACGTTGAATCCGCAACGATCCTGGGCGTGGCAGCGGGCAATCCATTGCTTCAGGTGGAGCGCACGGCCTATACCTACGGCGATAGCCCGATCGAATGGCGACTGGGACTCTGCCTCACCGATAAGTATCATTACCAAAGCGAACTTGATTAGTGACTCATCATGGCTAACAAGCGCCCTAAAAACCTCAACCTGTTCACTATCCGGCTGCCGTTGCCGGCGCTGGTTTCCATCATGCACCGCATCAGCGGCGCGTTTCTTTTCCTGCTATTGCCGCTGCTGCTGTGGCTGTTGCAGCAGACCCTGTCTTCACCGCAACGCTACGCAACGGCCCATGATGTGTTGCAGACCCTACCGGCCAAGCTTGTTTATATCGTATTGATCTGGGCCTACCTGCATCATGCGCTGGCCGGCATGCGGCACCTGGCGATGGATGCGCACTGGGGGCTGAATCTTGCCTTTGCCCGAGCCAGCAGCAAGGCGGTGCTTGCAGTCAGCGCTGCGCTTACTGTGTTGATGGCCTATCTATTATGGTGAACCCGGCATGGTGATGCGACGAGGCCATGGGTTTGGCGACTGGATGTGGCAACGCCTGACCGCCGGCACCATGGCGATCTACTCGGTGGCCGTGCTGGCGTACTGGCTGGTGAATACGCCCACAGGGTTCGATGGATGGAAAGCGTGGTGTTCGCCGCTCCCGTTCCGGTTATCCAGCCTGTTGTTTTTCTGGGCGCTGATGTACCACGCCTGGCTGGGCGTGCGCGAGATCATGATGGATTACGTACATCATCAAACGCTGCGCATCCGGCTGGAACTGGCGGTGAAGCTAGTGCTTGTAGGTTATGCAGTTTGGGCGACATTCATCGTATGGCGCATTTAACGGAGCTTGTTTAAGTGGTTGGATTAAATTGATTAAAGCCAAATGATGGAAGTACAACAATTCGATGCCATCGTGGTCGGCGGCGGCGGGGCAGGCCTGCGAGCTGCACTGCAATTGGCTGACAGCGGTATGCAAGTGGCTGTGCTGTCCAAGGTGTTCCCCACCCGCTCGCATACCGTGGCGGCGCAGGGCGGTATCGCCGCTGCGCTCAGTAACCTTGGGCAGGACGACTGGCTGTGGCATATGTACGACACCATCAAGGGCTCGGATTACCTGGGCGACCAGGACGCCATCGAGTTCATGTGCAAGAACGCCGCCGATGCCATTTACGAACTCGAACACTTCGGCATGCCGTTCGACCGGCTGGATAACGGCAAGATATTCCAGCGACCGTTCGGCGGCATGACCCGGCACTTCGGCGCCGAAGCGATTTCACGCACCTGTGCGGTGGCGGACCGGACCGGCCATGCCATGCTGCATACGCTCTACCAGCGCAATGTGCACGCCAATACGCATTTCCTGATCGAGTGGTTCGCGCTGGACCTGATCCGCGACGCTGAGGGCGACGTGCTGGGCGTGACCGCGCTGGAGATCGAGACCGGCAAGGTGGTGGCGTTCCACGCCAAGGCTACCCTGTTCGCTACCGGCGGTGCCGGCCGTATCTTCCACGCCAGCACCAATGCCTTCATTAATACCGGCGATGGCCTGGGCATGGCCGCACGCGCCAACATCGCCCTGCAGGACATGGAGTTCTGGCAGTTCCATCCCACCGGGTTGGCGAATGCCGGCGTGCTGATCACCGAAGGCGTGCGCGGCGAAGGCGGTTACCTGGTGAATTCAGAGGACGAGCGCTTCATGGAGCGTTACGCACCCAAAGCCAAGGATCTGGCCAGCCGCGACGTCATTGCGCGTTCCATCGCCAGCGAGATCAACGCCGGGCGCGGCATAGGCCCGGACAAGCAGGCGGTCTGGCTGAAGCTGGACCACCTGGGTGAAAAAGTGATCGACGCACGCCTGCCGGGCATACGCAATATCGCCATCAAATTCGCCAATGTCGACCCGGTGACTGGGCCTATCCCTGTGGTGCCCACCGTGCATTACATGATGGGCGGCATCCCCACCAATATCGACGGCCAGGTAGTGGATAACGGCCAGGTGGTGCCGGGCTTCTATGCGGTAGGCGAATGCGCCTGCGTGTCGGTACACGGGGCCAATCGGCTGGGGTCCAATTCGCTGCTCGACCTCATGATCTTCGGCAAGGCGGCAGGCAGCCATATCGTCAAAACCGTTGCCAACAGCAGCCATAAACCCTTACCTGCCGATTTTGGCGACGTGACCGAAGCGAAATTATCCCGCCTGGATAAGCAGAAGTCGGGCGAAAACGTCACCGAGGTCGGCGATGCCATGCGCAAGACCATGCAGGCGCATTGCGGCGTATTCCGTTTCCCCGGGTTGCTGGCACAGGGCGTGGACAAGATCATGGAAGTGGCTGCGCGCATCCCCTACCTGGAAATCAAGGATAAAAGCCAGGTATTCAATACCGCGCGGGTGGAAGCACTGGAACTGGAAAACCTGATCGAGGTGGCCAAGGCCACCATGGTGGCGGCGCAAGCCAGGCAGGAAAGCCGAGGCGCGCATTGCCGCGAAGATTTCCCGAACCGGGACGATGCGCAATGGCTGAAACATTCTCTGTATTACCGCCAGGATAACCGCATGGAATACACGCCGGTGCGTTTGCAACCGCTGACGGTGGAGTCTTTTCCGCTGGTCGCCCGTGTTTACTAAGAAATTACCTGGGAAGGCATGCACATGAAATTTTCCATCTACCGCTATAACCCCGATACCGATAAAGACGGGTATATGCAGGATTACGACATCGAGATCGCGCCTAATACACGCATGCTGCTCGATGCCATCTTGCAGATCAAGGCGGTGGACGATACCTTGAGCCTGCGCAAATCCTGCCGTGAGGGCGTGTGCGGCTCGGATGCCATGAACATCAACGGCAAGAACGGCCTGGCCTGCATGACGCCGCTGGACGAGCTCAAGCAGCCGGTGGTGCTACGTCCCTTGCCCGGTCTCCCCGTGATCCGCGACCTGATCGTGGACATGACGCAGTTTTTCGCGCACTACAATTCGATCAAGCCTTACCTGATCAACAACGACCCGCCGCCGGCGACCGAGCGGCTGCAATCCCCAGAAGACCGCGCAAAGCTGGATGGCCTTTACGAATGCATCATGTGCGGCGCCTGTACAGCTGCCTGCCCGTCCTTCTGGTGGAACCCGGATAAATTCGTCGGGCCGGCCGGCCTGCTGGCGGCGTACCGTTTCATTTCCGATAGCCGCGACCACGCCACCGAAGAGCGCCTGGAAAACCTGGAAGATCCATATCGCCTGTACCGCTGCCACAACATCATGAACTGCGTGGATGTATGCCCGAAAGGACTCAACCCCTCCAAAGCCATCAACGAGATCAAGGCGCTTAAAGTGAAGAACCGCTTTAAGTGAGGCCGCCATATCCATGAATGCGGACAGCACGATAAGTATGGAAGCAATCCTATTGAGTTCCGACCAGGCCAGCCTGCGGCGCATGCAGTGGCGCTGCCGGCGCGGCATGCTGGAGCTGGACCTGGTATTCACGCCGTTTGTGCAACGGCATCTGCCGGCGCTCAGCAAAGCGCAGATTTCGGCACTCGATACGCTGCTGGATATGCCGGATAACGCACTGTGGAGTTTGCTTACCGAGCCGAACCTGGAAGGTGACGCAGCCAGACACCAGGTGCTCAACATGTTAATGCCCGGCATGTCACCATCCGATAGGCCAGACCAGGCATGAGGCAGGCTTCGGTGCATGTTTCCTATTCGAAGACTGGAATGCTAAATGCTTACTAGTCGATATTTTCCTGGTCAATATTCTCAAGTTGAACAATCTGCCTGCGGAGAAGCGTCATGCGTGTGCTGGTAATGGGGTCGGGGGTAATCGGTGTCGCAAGCGCGTATTACCTGGCGCGCAAAGGCTTTGAAGTCACGGTGATAGACCGCCAGCCAGCCCCTGGCATGGAGACCAGCTTTGCCAATGCCGGGCAGATATCACCCGGCTATTCGGCGCCCTGGGCTGCACCCGGTATACCGCTCAAGGCCATGAAATGGTTGCTCCAGCGCCACGCACCCTTCGCCATGAAGCCTGACGGCACGTTCTGGCAGGTGCAATGGGCTTTCAAGCTGCTGCAGAACTGCAATGCTGCCAGCTACGACACCAATAAGGAGCGCATGGTGCGGCTGGCCGAATACAGCCGCGATTGCCTGGATGCCTTGCGCAACGAGGTCGGCATCGAATACGAAGCGCGTACCCAAGGTACGCTGCAGGTGTTCCGTACCCAGCGCCAGCTGGATGCCGCAGCCAAGGATATCGCGGTGCTCAGCCGCATCGGCGTGCCATTCGAGCTTCTGGACAGGGATGGCTGTGCACAGGTCGAGCCTGCGCTGGGCATGGTCAAGCACAAACTCATGGGCGGTCTGCGCCTGCCCGGCGATGAAACCGGCGATTGCCAGTTATTCACCACCCGCCTGGCTGAAGAAGCGCGCAAGCTGGGTGTGATGTTCCGCCAGAATGTAGCGATCAATCGGCTGCTGGTGGAGGATGAAACGCTCAGCGGGGTGGAGCTGTATACGGCGGAAGGCACGGAATTGCTGCATGCCGATCAATACGTGGTCGCGCTCGGCAGCTACAGCCGCCAGCTTATGCAGGGCATGGGGTTCAACATTCCGGTGTATCCGGTGAAAGGCTATTCCCTGACCGTGCCGGTGGTGGATAGCCAGGCATCGCCGATTTCCACGGTGATGGATGAAACCTATAAAGTGGCCATTACGCGATTCGATAACCGCATACGGGTGGGCGGCATGGCAGAGCTGGCGGGGTTCGATTTGAGCCTCAGTCCCCGACGCAAACAAACCCTGGAAATGATCACCCACGATTTATTCCCAAACGCGGGAGATATCGCCAATGCCACCTTCTGGACCGGCTTGCGCCCCATGACGCCGGACGGCACGCCCATCATCGGCAAGGCATCCGCAGAACCGCAGCACGCCAATGTCTGGCTGAATACAGGCCACGGCACATTGGGCTGGACCATGGCCTGCGGTTCCGGCCAGGTGCTGGCCGATATGGTGGCGCAACACGCACCTGCGATACGCACCGATGACCTGGATATCAGCCGGTATAGCAGGCTCGCGCCTCCCAGTAAAATTGCCGGAAAATCCGTAGTATCCGCTTAAGGTATTTCCATTTAACCTAGGTCATTAAACAAGCCTCTATCCAGTAAAGCCTAGTCATGCGCCCAGCCACCGCCCATATCCGCCTCGATGCATTTCGCCATAATTACCGCATGGCAAAGCAATGCCATGGCGGAAATGCGCTGGCGGTCGTCAAGGCGAATGCCTACGGGCATGGTGCGGTGCATTGCGCGAAGGCGATTGCTGATGAGGCTGATGGTTTCGCTGTGGCAGCCATTGAAGAAGCGTTGCAACTGCGCCAGGCCGGGATTGCCAATCCCATCCTGTTGCTGGAAGGTTTTTTTGAGGCGGCAGAGCTGCCGGTGATTGCAGCGAATGGCTTATGGGTCGTCATCCATCATGCCTGGCAGGTAGAGATGCTGCTTGCCAGCCGTTTGCCGAAGCCTTTGCAGGTGTGGCTTAAACTGGATAGCGGCATGCACAGGGTTGGCCTTGCCCCGGCCGAATATGCCGATGCCTATGCACGTCTCAGCCGGCATGCCAATGTCGAGAAGATCGTGCTGATGAGCCATTTTGCCAATGCGGATGACATGCAGTCCCAGCATACCCTTCAGCAACTGGATAGTTTCCGGGCTGCGGTTGACGAGGCTGTTGTTGCCGAGATGGTTGCGCCTGTCGAAACCAGCCTGGCCAATTCCGCAGCCATCCTCGGCTGGCCACAAACGTATGCCAGCTGGGCGCGTCCCGGTATCATGCTGTATGGTGCCAGCCCACTACCGGAACAGCCTGCAGGCCAGGGATTGCGGCCGGTGATGCAGCTTACATCGCGCATCATCTCCATCCGCAATATCAAGCAGGGGGAGGCCATAGGCTATGGCAGTATATTCACTGCCACTCGCGATACCGTAGTCGGCGTTGTCGCCTGTGGTTACGCCGATGGCTATCCACGTGCTGCAACTGGAACATCCTCCGCCAGTGCAACTTCCCTTAACGCTCCAGCGGCAGTTGATGGCAAAATGACGACCCTGATCGGCCGCGTTTCCATGGATATGCTGTTTGTCGATCTCACCGATATCCCCGGTGCGCATATAGGCAGCCACGTTGAGTTATGGGGCGACCAGGTATTCGCCAACGATGTGGCGACTGCGGCAGGCACCATAGCCTACGAGTTGTTCTGCAATGTAAAACGCGTACATTTTGAATATACGGACAATGTGTGATTTTAATATCGGGTTGTTTTTAAACCTACCATTCCGTCATTCCCGTGGCATCCGACTTGCCGCAAAGCGGCATAGCGAGGATGGACATGCCCCCTGCGGGTACTGCGGGAATCCAGACCAGGTGAAATTTTAGCCACGTGGCGATTTAAGTAACAATGCTAGTCTTGAGTGTTGCCTGGATTCCCGCCTACGCGGGAATGACAGTATTTTTTTAATTGTTAAGGATTTTTTTATGCAAGTCATCCAGACCCCTAATGCCCCAGCCGCCATTGGCCCTTACTCGCAAGCCATGGTGGTAGGCGACCTGTTATTTACCTCCGGCCAGATCCCCTTGCGTCCGGATGGCACACTGGTAGAAGGCGACATCACCGTGCAAACCACGCAAGTGCTGGCCAACCTCAAGGCCATCATCGAAGCCGCGGGCGCCAGTTTATCCAAGGTAGTCAAGACCACGGTATTCCTGAAAAACCTGGAAGATTTTGTCGTCATGAACGGGATTTACGCAGAAGCATTCGGTAGCCACACCCCGGCGCGGTCTACAGTGCAAGTGGCAAAACTGCCGCGCGACGTGCTGGTGGAAATCGAGGCGATTGTCTCGTTGGTGTAAAGCCTGGCTGCCGGATCGGGATGTAGGATGGCTGGAGCCAGATTAAAAGCAAATGGCCTACATCCTAATTTGTAACAAAGTGTAAAAATGGTTTTTCGAATTTAAATTCGTAGAGTTTAAAAGGATCAATCCATGTATACCGCTTCTATTGCAACCAGCCCTATCCCGATCAATATTGATGTTCAGAAGTATCATGCGAAACTCAGGGCGGAGCGGGATTTGTATGAGGCGATCGATCTGCTGAATTCACTGATGACTGGCATAACAAAGGCTAAAAAATTCAGGATGGTCGATGAGAATGAGGTTGAACTTGTTGATATCGAAACTAACGAACGAATTCGATTGATGCATCGCGACGAGGTATTTGCAATTTCCGGTTCTTTGCAAAAGCTTCTCGACTATCAAACGCATTAGTCTCAATCAACGCATTAATCCTGAGCAAACGCATTAATCTTAAGGCCTCATTGGAGGCCTTTTTTTATATCGAAATTGCCGACATGGATCTTCAAGCAGGTACTTGATGCGGCTATGCTCGCTGCATTCGAGGAATGACTGCGGTAAAGGTGGTGCCATCCTCTTTGTTCGATTCCACGCCAATTGTCCCGTTGTGCGTCACCATGATTTTTTTAGCGATGTACAACCCTAGACCCAGGCTGGTAGATGGCCGCTCTGATTGATTGGTGGATATCGCCAATTGGACCATGGGGTCGAAAATCGCATCCATCGCTTCTTTTGGTATGGGCGCGCCTGAATTTTGGATGGAAATAGTGACGTTTTCGGTGTCGGAGGTCATGGCCACTTTCACCGGAAATTCATCTCCGCGATACTGGGCAGCATTATTCAACAGGTTGGTAAATACCTGCTGTAGCCTGACTTTGTCGTACTTGCCTGGCACTGGATCCGTTGCATCGAATTCGAATGCGCAGTCGGGATGCACAGCCGATGCATCCGCAATGGCTGACTGGCAGATTTCCAGGATATCGCCATCCGCATACGTCATTGGCATTTCACCGCCTAGTTCTGCCCTGGCATATTCCAGAAGATCGTTGACCATGGACGTCATGATCGATGCACTTCGAATGATGCGAGGGGCAAGTTTCGAAGCGCTTTCCTTCGTTATGCCAGGCTGATTCAACAATGTCCCTGCCAAGGCAATGGTAGCGAGCGGGCTGCGCAAATCATGGCCGAGGATAGCGAGGAAGGTATCTTTTGCACGCGATGCGTGACCGGAATACGTTACAACAGATTCCGCCAGTGCCTGGTCGATGGCTTCGTTAAAGCGGATCAGGTCGTCGCTGTTCTCCTGCGTCAGTTCATTTCCCGCTGCAAACCACAAGCGCTGTACCGACGCCCTTAATGCCCGATATTCTGCGGTCAGCTGAATTAATGAAAACCCATCATTCTGTCTTGCAGTGCCATGAATGGAGGCTCCACTTACACCTAACGTGTCGGGCGATGAACCTTGGGATTTCTCAATCTGCTCTTTCGAACTTTGGTCGGTATCAATGTCGTGGGCGATCGCTTCCAGTATCTGTTTGGCATGATCCCGGATATCGGTACTGGACAATAATTCATCCAGCTCCAGGGATCGTGCAAAGCGATCCCATTCAGACAGGATCTGGGGCATATTCGTGAGGATGAACCTGGAGAGTTTCATTGAGTGTGCGATCAAGGCAGGTAGGCAGGCCTTAGCCTACGTGATTTACCGCTAAATGCAAAGAATTCAGCGCTCGTCCTGCTTGAATTTAAGGTGAATCCCAATTGGCAATCACGTACCCACTATCTCGCAGCAAAACAACCGGGCGTATTCTTTGGCATACTCAAGCCCAGGCAGTAAGGCGCTTTCACTGGCCGTATCAAACTCACTACGATAAAGGAAAGTGCTTGCAATGCCTGCGGGAATAATCCTGCCGATCATCTTCCCCTGTTTCAGGACTTGGTAATAAGGTGCATCGGTCAACCAGCCTGGGATTTCTATAAAAGTAATCATGATTACCTTGGAAATTCAGGAAGGGTACATTCATGGATGATTATTAAATGTAGGACAACAAGACGTTAGGCACAACAAGACCGTAGGCTGTTACGTGAATATTCTCTGAAATGAGGGTGACTCTGCCAGCATTGCCAGAATTTCCATATTGGAAATCCAGGTAGTCTGCAGGCTAACCTGCTAATCAGGTTGGGACTCGTTTGGATGTGATTAATGGATCACTCCAAGCTGTCATCCGGTTCATCTTTCTTGCTTAGCATCAGTATTTGCCAATGCCCATTACTCGTTTTCTTCAGGGCGTCCGAATGCACGATACCGCCCATCTTGTATGCGCAATACACTGCCTGGTTTCCCGCTTTCGTGCACTTTAATTCGCTCATGCTCTCGGGCGTATACAGCGTGGCCAACTCCGGCTGATAGGTTTGCCAGGCGGCGGCGATATCCTGTTCATTGGGATACTCTGCACCGCACGCCGTTAGAAGTGCTGTTAAGGTCAAAAGGGTTAACAGGAATCGCTTCATGCAGGCAATATATCCAGCTGTGTATTCATCGCATAACCCCTTGGCATAGTATTCACATAGTACAAGCTATACGGCATTAAATGCATAAAATGCCAGCCGATTGATTCATGAATATCTTTGTGTACGCCAACGTACAATGTATTCGATCACTTACCGCTAGACTCCTGTGCTGTCAGCGTTCAATCCATGCGAGCTTATTCTTATCTTGCATCCACTATCATAATGAGCACCTAAATGTCCGAAGAGCAATCCAGGCAGCAGGAAAAAGCAAGGTTATCTGCCCTTCATAAGCTGAACATTCTTGACTCGCCCTTCGAGACCCTGTTCGACACGATCGCGCAAGTCGCGAGCGAGGTATGCTGCACCCCCATTTCGCTCATTACCTTCGTCGATGAAGACCGCCAATGGTTCAAGGCCAACGTGGGATTGCCCGGTATCACGGAAACCCCCAGGGATGGCGGATTCTGCACCTACAGCATCATGAACGACGGCATTCTTGAGGTCCCTGACGCCACCCAGGACGATCGTTTCTGGGATAACCAGTATGTTACAGGCAGCCCTAATATCCGCTTCTATGCAGGGGTGCCGATTAAATTGCCCATGGGCGAGAATGTGGGATCCCTGTGCGTCATCGATCATAAGCCGGGCTACCTGTCCGACCACCAGCGCATTGCACTGGCAGGCCTGGCCAGGATAATCACCAAAGCGCTGATCGCGCGCGAGGCCAGCCTTAAGACAGCCGGGAGGAAGTAGCAAACCGCGCAGTTTAGGGGCGTTTATTGCCTATGTTCTTCATGGGGCATGTTTAGCTGTCAACTCAGCAAGACAGCTATCCAGCACTTCCACCAGTCGCTCAATATCGTTAATGCTCGTCGCAGGTGATACCAGCATCATGTTGTGGAAGGGGGTAAGCAGTACACCGCGATTCAACAGGTAAAGGTGGATCGCGCTTTCCACCGTATCATCCTGCGCCGTGCGCGCTTCTTGGGCATTGCGTGGGGTATCGGGGCAGAACTGCAGCTCCAGCCGGGCGCCCAGGCGCGTGATATTCCACGGCATTCCATAGTGGGCCAAACACGTATTCAATTGTCGTTCCAGCATGACGGCGATTTCCAGCATATGGCGGTAAGCCTCTTCGGTCGCCACTTGCGTTAATGTGGCGTGAATCCCAGCCAGCGTCATCATGTTGCCCGATAGCGTAGTGCCAATGCCGGAATGGCCGGGTGGCGCCTTGTCTTTGGCTATTTTCATGCGACCGGCCAGCTCGGCACTGAAACCATAGGCAGCAGCGGGCAGGCCGCCTGCAATCGGTTTGCCTACCACCAGGAAATCCGGCACGACCCCATTGTTCCTGGCCCATCCGCCGCGCCCTGAGGAGATGGTATGCGTTTCGTCCAGCACCAGCAGGCTGCCATATCTGCTGGTGAGCGCACGCAGTTGCTGGATAAATCCCTCATCGGCGGGCACCATGCCGCAATTAGTCAGCGCCGGCTCGGTGAGCAGGCAGGCGATTTCGCCGCTCGCCAATTCGCGTTCTACGGCTGCCAGGTCGTTGAACGGAACCGCGACGGTGTACAGCGCAAGCTCGTGCACCTGGCCCAGCAAGCTGGCTCTGTTCGTGGTTTTTCCAGGGGCGGCATCCACCATCCTGTCGCCAGGCATGGCCATGTCCACCATGGCATCGTCGAACGTCCCGTGATAACAGCCATCAAACACCAGCAGTTTTTTGCGGCCGGTGACCGCACGAGCCCAGCGCAATACGAAGCGGTTGGCATCGGTCGCCGTCGTGGCCAATTGCCAGTAGGGCAGGCCGAACTGGTCTGTAAGCGCCTCGCCCACCTCTGCCGCGATGGTCGATGGCAGCATCGCGGTATAGCCCTTATTCGCCTGGCTTGAAATGGCGTGCGCGACCGCTGGCGGGCTGTGGCCGAACATGGCGCCGGTATCGCCCAGGCAAAAATCCACGTACTGGATGCCATCGGCACAGGTGAAATGCGCGCCTTGCGCCTGTTGCACAAATAACGGTACCGGCGTGCCCCAGTCGTTCATCCAGTGCAAGGGCACGCCATAGAGGAAATGCCGGTCAGCCTTGGCTGCAAGCGCTACTGAAGCGGGATGGAGTTGCAAATAGCTGGCGCGTTCCAGCTCTATCATGCGCATAGCGTTGATCAGTAGTTGACTGGATTCGGGCAGTAGGGATTGCATGATTACCTCAAAGTGGTCTTTAGACATTCCTGTAAATGGTTCTATTGGCAAAGCTAAAAATTAGCTAATATCCTACCAATATTACGCATTCCCGGATTAGTACTTTTATTCTACCGGGCATCTTGAGCAACCGGAGTTTTGCATGAACCACGCTTTTGCTTATCTTTCCACCAGCGGCTTTCTCGGCCTGCCAATCAGCGCTGCCGAGGCCGATGCCGGCGCGCAAAAGAAGCCTTATGCCGTCGCCGGCGTGAATTGGGATGGCAGCGTGACCAACCGTCCGGGCGCGCGATTCGGCCCGAGTGCCATCCGTCATGCCAGCCAGATGCTGTGCGATGCGACGCATCCTTACTTTGATAATTCCCCGTTGGGACAGCTGGCGGATGTAGGTGACTTGCTATTGCCTAATACCAGCCTGGACACCATGCGTGCAGCGTTGATGCCGCAAGCCAGTGCCTTGATTGCAGGCCAGACCATGATCTGGCTGGGCGGCGACCATTCCATCACACTGCCTTTGTTGCGGGCCTACCATGCGCATTATGGACAGCCGCTTGCCTGCCTCCATTTCGATGCGCACTGCGATACCTGGACCGACCATTTCGGCGAGCCTTCCGGTCACGGCACCTGGGTGTACGAAGCCATCACCGAAGGCCTGGTGCTGCCGGAAGCCTTTGTGCAGATCGGCATACGTTCTGCCGGGGAGCGCGCAGCACGCGAGTTCGTCAATGACCAGGGCGGCAAGATATACACCGCCCGCGAACTGCGCGGCAAGGATGGCGCCAGCCTGCAATACGTGATCGACGAAGTGCGCGCACGCATGGCAAACGCCGGCAACCCGCCGCTTTACCTAACCTTCGATATCGATGCGCTCGACCCAGCCTATGCGCCCGGCACCGGCACACCCGAAGTGGGCGGCCTGACAACGGCGCAGGCCATGACCTTGCTGGAAGGTTTATACGACCTGAACTGGGTGGGCATGGACTGCACCGAAGTTTCTCCGCCGTATGATCATGCAGAGCTGACTTCCAATGCCGCTGCGGTGATGGTGTGGACCTGGCTATGTGGGCGTATTGCGGCGCAAGCAAAGAGTTAACTCTGCATTTATTCTTTCCCTTAGAAGGGGGAAGGTTAGGATGGGGGTGAGACCGTTGAAGTTCTCGTTGCAGGTTACCCCCACCCCAGCCCTCCCCCTGGAATGGGCAGGGAGTAAAAACTGAGCGGCACTATCCAAAGATTTAAGTCCAAGTTTTAAACACAGGAAAGCCATGTCATCCGCCACCGAGCTTAAGCTCACGCAAAACTCCTACTACGCTGCCAGTGCCAACGAGCGGCCTGACTATCCCCAATTACAGGAAGATGTCATTGCCGATGTGTGCGTGGTGGGGGGCGGTTTCGCCGGATTGTCCGCTGCTATCGAGCTGGCGGATCGCGGTTACTCCGTCGTGGTGCTTGAGGCCAAAACCATAGGCTGGGGGGCCAGCGGTCGCAACGGCGGACAGATCATCGCCGGCCTGGCCTGCGAGCAAAACGTCATCGAAAAGGCGCTGGGCATGGATGCCGCCAAACAGGTGTGGGGCATGACGCTGGAGGCGCTGGACCTGGTGCATGCACGCGTCAAGCGCTTCAATATCCAGTGTGACCTCAAACAAGGGTTTCTTGGCGTAGCAGTCAATGCCCGCAAGGGGGCAACACTACGCAATTGGTTCGAGGGCATGGCACAGAACTACCAGTACGACAGCGATGCGCAGTGGATAGAGCCCGCGCAGATCAACCAGTGGATAGACAGCCCGCGTTATCACAGCGGCTATTACGACAAGCGTTCCGGCCATCTACATCCGCTGAATTACTGCCTGGGGCTTGCGCGTGGGGCGACCGAACTGGGTGTGCGTATTTTCCAGGATTCTCCCGTGGATAGCATGCAGCAGGGTAGTACGGTTTTGCTCAAGACCGCCCGGGCCGGCATCAAGGCCAACTATGTAGTGCTGGCCGGCAATATGTATCTGCCTGAAATCTCCCCCAAATTGGCACCGTCCCTAGCCAGCCGCATCATGCCGGTCGGTACCTATATCATCGGCACGGAGCCGATAGACGCCGAATTGGCGAGCCGGCTTATACCGACGCAATCTGCGGTATGCGATACCAATTTCGTGCTGGATTATTTCCGTTTCGCCGACGATGCCGCTACGCAGCAGAAACGCATGGTATACGGCGGCCGCGTAAGCTACAGCGCCATGACGCCGCCTAACCTCACCGCCGATATGCAGGCGCGCATGGCGCAGACGTTTCCGCAACTTGCCAACACAAAAGTGGATTACACGTGGGGCGGATTTGTCGATATCACCATGAACCGCGCGCCGGATTTCGGGCAGCTATCGCCGAATGTATATTACCTGCAGGGCTTCTCTGGCCATGGCGTAGCGCTGACAGGCCTGGCAGGCAAGCTGGTGGCGGAAGCGATTGCTGGTCAGTCGCAACGACTGGACCTGATGGCTAAAATTCCCCATCATGACTTCCCGGGCGGCAAGTTGCTGCGCATGCCTGCGCTGGTACTGGGTATGGCCTGGTATCAGTTGCGGGATAAGTTTGGTTAAAACTGCTAACAAAAGATTGTCATACCAGCGTAGGCTGGTATCCAGTCAACGTGCAAAATGCTGTGAGTAACTTATGAGAGATGAACTCACGCCTAATGAATTTTTAAAGGAGTTGGCGTGATATGACTCTACTCGTTGCCGGGATCATGGGTGTTGCCTGCCTGGATACCAGCCTGCGCTGGTATGACGGAGGTTGTTAGTTGCTAATATGCATCAACTAACAATTTCTTTGCTGTAGCTATAAAACACGTCATCCCTTACCCATCCCAGCGATTCATATAACCTCTGTGCCGCCAGATTGGTCTTGGCGGTCGTCAAATCCAGCCGGGCAAACCCATGCTGAGCTGCGTATTCGTGAGCCGCTAACATCAGTGCTTTTCCAGCCCCGCTTTTACGCACCGATGGGTCTACAAATAAATCGTAAAGCACGCCGATTCTGGCGGCGATCACGGAACAAAAGCTGGGGTAAATCTGGCAAAAGCCAATCAGCTTTTGATTGCCAGACATAGCCTCATTATTCACTGCCACAAGTATTGCCGAGTCTTTATTATCTAGGCGTTCTGCGATGAATTTCCTGGCTAACGGAATATCGGATGGCTGCTCATAAAACACCCGGTAGGCGTCAAACAAAGCAGAGAGGTGGGGCAAATCATCAGGCACAGCTAAACGTATCGTTGTCATTTGAGCTTTGTTTTTTTAATGACTAAAAGATGCTGCAGGATGATGTATCTTGCCATCGCCATAACTGCGGATGACCTGCGCGATCACCACCTGGTAACCATCAAGCCAATTGGCTTGTGCCGCTTTAGCTTCGAGATGTTTGGGGTGCTGCATGAGCGCTTGCAATGCCTCCAGGCTTTGCCAGTAGTAGACGTTGCAGATACGCCCGGTTTCGTTGTTTTCCCAGCTTTCCTCACCCAGATAGCCAGCGGCCTGTTTAGCGATTTCAGCAATCGCTGCATCCAAGGCATAAAAGCGCTCGTCGTACTGTTTTTTGTCAAAAATGAACGTGGCTGAATACATCGATCTCTTTCTAATTAACGTAGCTGTCTAGGTTCAACACGATGACACCACCTACTACCATCAGCATGCCAACCAGCTTGAACATGCTGATCGACTCGCCATAAAGTGCAATGCCCACCAATGCCAGAATAGCCGCAGCGCTACCTGCCCACACTGCGTAGGTAATGCCCATTTCAATATGTTTGAGCGACAGCGACATCAGCCAGATCGCCAATAAAAAACAGCTGCCCGCGCCGAGCGTGGGTAGCAGTTTAGCAAAGCCGTGGGAATGTTTGAGTGCGATGGTGCCAATGACTTCGGAGACGATGCTGGCCGCGAGTAATAGCCAGGCAATAACAGTGTTGCTCATAGGTAGACGCCTTGATCTGCGTGCCCACCACTTGTACCGAGTGGCGCGAACACGAAAGTTAAAGCGGTACCTGATTACTTGTTACTGGCCCTATTGTATAGGACGAAGATGACAGATGTATATTTGTACATGCCCTGAGAGGCAATAGGGATGGGCTTCGTGCGGCCGTGTTTTAGCGTTTCAAGGCTTGAATGTCAGGTTCGGCTGAAATATTCAAGTCTTTTTTAACGCCGTGCGAATCACCTCGGCAAGCAAATTCCCATATTTGGATATGCGATCCGTCGCTGCGTATGCATAGCCGATGATCAGCCCCTTGCCCGGTTTCTTCCCCATGCCGTAATACGAGAGCGGGCATACACGTATGCCTTGTTCGGCGGCCAGTTCCGCGACACGTACATCGTCGACTTCCTGGTCGAATTCCACCACCAGGTGCAGGCCGGAATCGACCGGCGATAATCTTGCGCCCACGTCGGCCACCGAGGCCAGCGATTTTTGCAGCAGGCGTCTGCGCTCTGCGTAGGTTTGCCGCAGGCGGCGGATATGGCTGGCGAAATGGCCTTCTTCGATGAAGTCGGCCAAGGCTGCTTGTATCACTACCTGCCCAGGCCGTTGCAGTTCATACAGGCCGCTCTTAAAGCTATCGACCAGGTTGGGCGGTACCACCAGGTAACCCAGGCGGATGCCGGGATACATCACTTTGGAAAAGGTGCCCAGGTAGAGCACACGGCCGTTCTGGTCCATGCCCTGCAGGGATGAGATCGGGCGCCCTTCAAACCGGAATTCACTGTCGTAATCGTCTTCGATGATCCACGCGTTGCGGCTGGCGGCGTAATCCAGCAGCAGGCGCCGACGGCCGTAGCTCATGACCATACCCTTGGGGTATTGGTGCGAAGGCGTGGTGTAGATCAGGCGCGGCGTGGCGCGGAAATCGGCGGTGGTGGGTGCCATGCCTTCGTTGTCTACCGACACCGGATGCAGGTCCAGGCCATTCACCTCCAGCACGCGCCGCGCGGCCCAATAGCAAGGGTTCTCTATCCAGGCGCGGTCGCCGTGGTCCGTCAGCAAGCGAGCACAGAGGTCGATGGATTGCTGGGTGCCGGATGTGATGAGTACCTGGTCCACCGTGAGGTTGACCGCGCGCGAGATGCGCAGGTAATCGGCGATGGCTTGGCGCAAAGGCAGGTAGCCGCCGGCATGGCCGTAGTCGAGCAGGGCGGGGTCGGGCGCTCGCCACTGGCGGTTGAGCAGTCGCCGCCAGAGCATGGTAGGAAACATGGAGTGGTCGTCATCGCCGGGTGTAAAGGGTTGTACTTCATGGCTCTGGCGGTTGGGTGAGCCCGCCGCCGCCAGGCCGCGCCGCGAAAGCCCGGCTGTTACCTCAACGTCAGGCAATGGCATTTTTTGCGGAATACCTGCCGCCACTTCAGCGATTACAGCCTCGGTCTTCGTCGTGCTTACGGCTGTTTTAGCGAACCCATCCGGCTGGTTATAGGCCACGTAGGTACCGCTGCCTGTCTGGGCAGATACATATCCTTCATCCAGCAACTGTTCAAATGCGGCAAGGATGGTATTACGCGAGACCGATAAGTCCTCCGCCAGGCTGCGCGTGGATGGCAGGCGTGTGCCTGGGGGCAGGATGCGGTCGGTAATGGCGCGGCGGATGGCTTCGTAGATGCGACGGTGGCCCGGCATGCGCGCAGGAAAACTGCGCTGGTTAAGCTCCGTCAATAACCATTCCGATAAGATCAGCTGTTTCATAGTGCGGATATGCCCTGGCAAGAATGGAGTGCATGCTGCGGCGCAGCAACCAACCGATGGCACGCCTAAAGTGGCTCCATTAATATAATCTAAATGGTTCTTGTAGCATCACCAATTTGCGGGAATAATACCTTTCATAACTAGGTGCTGCAATCGAATGCAGCCAAAATAAATGCAAGAAACCAATACAAGAAAAACCATATAAGAAACCTGTGATTATGAAATCTGCCTCTGCAGAAAACCGTAAGCCAGTCGTCCTGATACCTGCTGATGTAAAACAGCTGGGCGAGCATCCCTTTCACACCGTCGGCCATAAGTACATCACGGCAGTGGCAGAAGCGGCTGGCGCATTGCCGCTGGTGTTGCCGGCCATCAGCGAACATCTTGATATCGATGCCTTGCTGGCGATGGCCGATGGCATTTTGCTCACCGGTGCCGTCTCCAATGTCCACCCCTCGCATTTCGACCAGCCCGTACACAATCCTGCACTGCCGCTAGACCCGGCGCGCGATGCGCTTACCCTGAAACTGATCCGCGCAGCGATTGCGGCTGAAGTGCCGTTGTTGGGAATATGCCGTGGATTCCAGGAGATGAACGTGGCATTCGGCGGCAGCCTGCACCAGGCGGTGCACGAGGTGCCGGGGATGCTGGATCACCGTGAGGATAAAAACGGCACGATCGATATCCAGTATGCCCCTGCGCATTCCGTCCAATTGACGGAAGGCGGAAAGCTGGCAGGCATAGCAAAGCTTAGCGTAGCCATGGTCAATTCTTTGCATGGCCAGGGCATAGACCGCCTGGGCAAGGGCCTGAGCGCGGAAGCCTACGCGCCGGATGGCCTGGTCGAGGCCATCCATGTGGTCGATGCACCCGCCTTTGCGCTGGCGGTGCAATGGCACCCCGAGTGGCAGGTGTTGCAGAACCCGTTTTACCTGTCGATTTTCAAAGCGTTCGGCGATGCATGCCGCGCCAGGATGCTACACAAAGATTCCGTGCAGGAGCCGGTCTTTCTATAGCGATTGATTTTGTTGTAGCAATTGATTCTGCAAGCGATGTGGTGAATGGATATACCAATAACAATGAAGTTCGGAGCTTAAAATGATGGACTGTAGTAATTTCAATCACGTTGACATGGACCGGTGGCTGACTGAAAACAACGTCACCGAAATCGAAT